>Ga0310690_10004158_pt1 | contig 20887 bp, 20 predicted proteins | sample AusTroGonzalo_MG_2_FD_207661 | JGI IMG/M metagenome (GOLD analysis project Ga0310690, IMG submission 207661) | Bovine rumen microbial communities from tropical cattle in Woodstock, Queensland, Australia - Gonzalo_04 (v2) (version 2) | ecosystem: Host-associated > Mammals > Digestive system >... | reverse complement strand
TATCAGCTTCAGCTGAAAACCATATATTGCCAGAATAAATAAACGGATATTGTTTCATTAAGGCAGAAACATGATTTATTTTTTTCTTTAACGCATCTTTATCTATAACCGGCAGCTCTGCATTCTTGTAAAAAGTCCTCGCTTTATAAGGAGAAAAATCCGGAGTGTCGTCTTCCTCTTCCGCAGTAAGGGCCTTATTCATCTGAACCTTAGTAAAAGCCTCATAGGCGCGCTTGACGGCATAATCAGTATGCTGCCATATTGAGACGCGCAAAGAATCTATGTCATCCTCAACAGGAATATGCTGGGAAAAAGAAGCATCGCCAGAATAGGAATCCTCGCCCTTAACCTGATGAGTATTGTCCAGCTCATAAGAGCCGAAACGGGCATCTATGTCAAGCTGTCTTGACAAATCTTCATATTCGTATGAAGTTCTTCCCATTTCCGAAGAAAGCTCATATTTTTTTGTTTCAATAACTTCATATCCTAAAAAATAAAGCGGAATTTTTTCAGCCTTTCTTAGCACCGGCATTGAACGGCTAAGCTCTGCGGAAAGGGCCTTAAGCACGGGATCTGTCTTTAATGTATACTTGCGTGAAGAGCCAGCCCAGGAATAAGAAAAACATGAAAGAATAAGACAAAACAAAAAGCCAGAAAAAAGAAAAAACCGGTATATTTTATTCATAACGCTCCTGTATAACTAGAGAAAAAAGGAAATGCAGGCAAAAACCTGCGCAAAACATATCAGAATGCAGGCAATGGCAAGCATGCGCTGTCTGCGCACAAGCCGGCGAGATCTATAAGCTATGCGGCTTACCAGATCTTCATAATATGGAGTAGCGCTTATGCCGCCGCCCAGATACTTGTCAAGGAAATTTACCAGTTCAGAGCTGGAATATTTGGCCAAATCATATTCATCTAAAATATAATCGTCAGGAAGATCTGTTTCCTTGCAGTCTAGGACAGGCAGCTTTTTATCCGTTTCCATGAAAGGAGAAAGGCCGGCAAACGCAAAGCATATTACGAGGCTAAGCAGAAATTCCGTGCCAGTACGGGAAGGTAAAACGGCAAACATCTCAATGGCAGCAGCAATTGCGGCGGCGGACAGCTTAAATTCAGCGGAACGCTGCTGCTCATGCAGATTGTCAAGCATGCGGCGCAAGCGCCGTTCCGGGTCGGGAGTAAGATGAGATGAGACACTTAAATTGCGGTCTCCGCGCAGCCAATATTCATGCATAATCTTTATAATAAATTATGCCAAAATAAGCTGGCTTAATCCAATATAAGAAAATATGTATAATTATTATATGCGGCGCATTCTGATACTGCTTGCTATAATATTCTCCATGACGGCCATTGGATATTCCAAGACCGTTAAGCAGCGCGTAGGCAATCTGGAAAAGAGAGTTTCCAAAACGGAAAAGCGCATAAGCGCGCTGGAAAAGAAGAGCAAGACATCAAATAAAAATGCCCAAGCCGCCGCAAAAAAAACTGCTGAAAACACAAAAAATCCAATAATCACTTACTTTATATCAGCCGAAAACAAGAGCAATGCGAATAAAATGGGCGTTATATTAACGCTTGTTGTGGAAAATTCAATATCAAAGCCGATATATGCCTTTTCTGGAACTTTTGTTTTCAAAGACAGCCAGGGACAAGCTTTTTTCTCTTACCCTTATGTGCAGAGCGATGCGCTTTACGGATACAAAAGAAGCAGAGTTCTTATACCTGTGGATTCAGCAAAAAATACCAAGGCCTATCTGCGTTTCGTAAAGGATAAAAAAATAAAAGCATACCTTGTAAACCAGAAAATTTATTATTAATTTAAGGAAAATGGTTATATAATAGTTTTCTTAAACCTATGGAGGACTAGGCCCTTTGACCTTGCGATTTATGCTGGCTTTGCATAAAATTTAAATATGAAGAAGATTCTGTTTTTTATATCACTTTTTACGGCAGGCTTTTTTCAGGCCGCATTTAATCCGGTTCCGGCTGCCGCGCAAAACGCTAAGAAGGCAATTGAGCAGCTCAGAATATCAATTCCGCAAGATATAAATATCATTATGCCTGTACCTGCAGACAATACTTCAGTCGCAGTTCCTGTTCAAAAAACAGATGGAGCAATAATACTTACAGTTCCAGGCATTAAGGCATCATCTCTATGGTCTTATATTTTTGGCAAAGGAGATGGAAGCGCTGACGATATTTACAACCGTTCAGAAGATGATGCTTGGCTTAAGCAATATTTCGGCTTTAAATCTGACAAGGATTTTCAAGAATTCAAAAAAAAGACATTAGCCCAGGCCGAAAGAATATCCCGCTCCGGAGAAGAAGATTTATACTTAGAAACTCCAATACACAATATACCAGGCATCGCTGAAAGGAATATTGAAGTAAAAACTTTTATATGGTCCAGAAATGCGCTTGACTCCGCAGAGGCAGCAGCAAAGCTTATGGAGGAAATAAAGGATCTTTCAGCAAAAGCCGCAAGAGAAGGAAAAAAGTTCCATATATTCTCACATAGCTGGGGAACGCTGCTGTCGCACACGGCATTGCACAGGCTTGCGCGCAGCAATGCAAATGCGGACATCGCCACATGGGTAACCTGCGGGTCTCCGCTTATACCGGCAAATAAAATCGTAAGGAAATATGTAGTTTACATGGTGGAAAATGGCAATTTGGAAAAAGATGTGGCATTTCCCAAAAATGTCAGGAGATGGGTAAATGTATGGGCCAGCCGCGATCTTATGTCAAACACAATACCTGCAAGCACAGTAAACATAGAGGCAGATGAAAGAGCCGCATTTTATGAAGACAGGATAAATGACAATAATCCGCTGCTAGCCACATCAGACTGGGGAGCGATGAGAAATCCGATATCATGGCATTCATCTTATCATGAGGATTTCCATGCATATCTGTCATCAGCAGGAATGCCCGCAGATATTTTCGTGTTCAGGCCGCATATACAGCCGGAATTCACACTTAGCGGTCTTTAAATTGAAAATATATAAATTATGAAAAAAAGCCGGGCATTCCCGGCTTTTTTCATATTCACGCACACAAATAATGCGGTTAGAATTAACCTCTATTGTTATCTTTTATCCTATTTTGCATTGGCTCTGTTAAAGGCAAGCATTGATAAAATGCAATTATAAAGGCCGCAAATATTACTTCGTCGTCCTGAACTTGTTTCAGAAGCTCATTAGGATTAGAGATGCTGAAATAAATTCAGCATGACGGAAAAACTGTAAAAACAATACTCTTCTTATGCAGAACGCAGTAAAATAAAAAAGCCGCTATTCAAAAGCGGCTTTATGGCACCGGGACTAGGATTTGAACCTAGACAGAGGGATTCAGAGTCCCTAGTGCTACCGTTACACCATCCCGGTATTTAGTATAAATAAATTATATCATTTTTGAATACAAATGCAAATTTTATATACTAAATACGAGGATAAAAATATGAAAAAATACCTTGCTCTGACAGCATTGTTTCTTTTCGCAGGCTGCGACGCAATTCAGCCCGCCTCCCAGGAAATGCCAAAAACTGCTTCCCAGGAAACCCAGTCAGCATCTGCTGCAAAGGAGAATACAAACACAATGAACAATACTCTAATGTTCCCCTCAAAGCTGAATGAAAAGGCTCCAGAAACCTTTAAGGTTCAGTTTGAGACCACCAAAGGCACAATAATTCTTGACGTAACAAGAGCTTGGGCCCCAAATGGCGCAGACCGTTTTTACAATCTGGTAAAAAATGGCTTCTTTACTGACATTGCCTTCTTTCGCGTAATAGACGGCTTTATGGCACAGTTCGGAATCCACGGCGACCCTAATGTAAGCGCAATGTGGCGCGAGGCCAATATAGAAGATGATCCCGTAAAAGCATCCAATACCCGCGGCATGGTTTCGTTTGCCACCGCAGGCCCAGACACGCGCACCACGCAGCTGTTTATAAACTACGGCGACAACAGCTTCCTTGACGGTCAGGGCTTTTCCCCATTTGCAAAAGTTTCACAAGGCATGGATATTGTTGATTCCTTATATAAAGGCTATGGCGAAGGCGCGCCTTCCGGCACAGGCCCTAACCAAGGTTCAATACAAATGCAGGGCAATCAATATCTCCAAAAATATTTCCAGAAACTGGACTATATAAAAACAGCTAAAGTGTTATAAAGAAATTCAAAAAAATAAAAAAAGGGACTTTTAAGTCCCTTTTTTTATGCCTTTTCCGCTAAGTTAAACAAAGCGCTAAATAAATATCAGGAAAAGTCAGGACAGCAGCTCAGGCAACAGCTGACCTGCATCTCCATTAAGAATTATATCCGCAGCCCGGTCATGAGCCGTAGGCCCGGCATTTATAATGATGTATGGCTTACCGGCAGCCTTGGCGGCAAGCGGCACAGAAGAAGACGGTTCCGCCCTTAACGAAGAGCCTGCAGAAATAACAAGGTCGCAATCTCTGGCAGCCTTAAAGGCTTTTATCAGAAATTCCCGCTCAAGCTCTTCCCCTTTCATCAATGGAGCCGGCTTAAGCCATCCGCCGCAATGGCATAACGGCGGAAAGCCATCCTTTGCGAAATTCTCAAAAACCTCATCCATTGGAATCCAGTCAAAGCAGTCTAAACATTCCGCATAAAGCCATGTGCCGTGAAGCTCTATAAGGCAGTCTGTCCCCGTTCCTGCCAGCCTATGAAGATTGTCTTCATTCTGGGTCACAACAGCCAAAAGGCGGCCTTTTTTTTCAAAAGAAACAAGAACCTCATGCGCCGCATTGGGCCTGGCAGCTTTGTAAAGCGGGTAACTGGAATACAGGAATTTCCAATGCTCAAGCTTATGTCTTGTGGAATCCACAAACTGCTGATAAGACACAGGCACATACAAAGCAGAAGAGCAGTTTCCCTGGACATAACTCTTTGAAGGCCTTATGTCCCCGCTGCAGGGCAGGCCGCTGGCTGCTGAAAGGCCCGGGCCTGTAAATACCAGAATTTTACGGGCTTCCGCAACCAGTTTTCTGGCTTTTTTCATTTCCTCTGTCATAATTTCTATTAAAATTCCTATATCATGAAGGAAATATTCTAAAACTTATTCGCCTATATAAATTATTTAAAGGAAAAACCGCCTTTTATTATGCTTTCAAAGCGCTTTTCTTCTTAGATTTTCTATGCGGTCATCAAGCGAAGGATGGGTAGAGAAGAGATTTTTAAAAGCGGAAGGCTTGCCGGAAATTTTCAGCGTTGCAAGGGACTTATGTTCTGTCATGTCTACCCTAGCTATTTCACCTTTCAGCGCCTGAAGCGCGCTTATCATCTTGTCCCGGCCTGCAAGGCGGGCGCTTCCTTCATCTGCTTTAAATTCCCTGATGCGGGAAAACCAGTTAACAACAATCATTCCTAAGAAGCTAAAGACTATTTCAAATATATATGTAAGAAAATAACTGTTTCTTGGACTGGAATTATCGCTGCGCCCGCGGTTCATGATGAAATAGGAAAGAACTCTGGAAAGGAACATCACAATGGCATTTATTATTCCCTGTATAAGGGTCATTGTTACCATGTCACCATTAGCCACATGCGAAATCTCATGGCCGAGAACTCCTTCAATCTGATCCCAGCTCATGCTCTCAAAAAGGCCTGTTGAAACGGCAACAAGCGCACGGGACTTTGTAGGGCCAGTGGCAAAAGCATTAACCTCATCGCTAACATAATAACCCACTTCCGGCATTTTAGGCAGGCCGGCCTGCGTTGCCAGCCTGTGCACCATGTCAACAAGGCGAGCCTGGCTTGTATCTGATGTTCTAGGATCTATCAGTTTTACTCCCATCATCAGTTTTGCCATTATGCGCGATGTGCAAAGAGAGAACAGAGAACCAGCCATGCCCCATAGCAGGCAGAATTCCAAAAGAGACATAAAATCAATGCCGTTTGCCGTCAGATAAGGCCTTATGCCAAGCAGCGACATCGTTATTGATATCGTAAGAAGTATTAATATGTTTACAATACCGAAAAGGAAAAGTCTTTTTATGAAATTCATTCTTTATGCCTCCGTTTATGATTTTTTCAGAAATATTGCCTCAAGCTGCAGCCATTGATTCCGAACTTTATATCAGTTATGATATTTTGCCTGAAACCAAAAAAAGCTGCCATCTTTCCTCGCAGTCATCAGTATATTTCCAAGCCTTAAAGCTGTCTATAAGCTCTTGAGGTATGCGGCTAGGCCTGCCTGTATGGAAATTAACCCATACCCACAAAGTTTTCCCTTCGCAAACTGTTTTGCCAGTATCAGTATTTACAAGCTCATATCTTCTTTCTGAAGTAATTTTATCCGCAGTCTCAATCCAAGTGCGCAGCTTCAGTTTATCGCCAAGGCGCACCTGTCCCAAATATTTAAGATGATGTTCGCGCACCATCCAGCCGGCGCCCCCCTTAATGAGTTTCTCAATGCCCCAGCCCGCTATAGTGCCATGGAACGAGGCAACATTCATGAACCAGTGAAGATACACTTCATTATTTACATGGCCAAGACTGTCTATGTCTTTGCCGCTCACTTCCTGCTTAACTTCTAAAACTTCTGATACTGCCATTTATTCCTCCTCAAAAATTAAAAGCTCTTTACAAGTTGCCCATAAGTTTTATTATATAATATTGCCGGATATTTCTTTTACCGGCAAGCAAATTCTAGAGAATATTCTGGAGCGAATAAAATTTTATGGCAAATAATAGCATTAAGTTCGGAACATCAGGCTGGAGAGCCGTAATAGCCGAGGACTTCAACCGCACAAATGTAAAAAGAGTAAGCCATGCCATTGCCAGGCATGTAAAGGAAAACAAGGATTATGGCTTTAAAGGAGAAGAGTTCCTTTTAGATTTAAAGAACAATAAAAGAAAGACGCCAAAGAACCCGCATGTGGTAATAGCATATGACACAAGATATTTGTCTGAACAGTTTGCGCGCGAAGCAGCAGAGGCAATAACAGATGATAATGTGACTGTTTCCATTTCTGAAACAGAAGCTCCAATACCCGCACTGGCCTGGGAAGTGCATCGCACTGCTGCGTCCGGCGGACTGATGATTGCCGCAGGCAATGAGCCTTCCTATGTAAGCGGCGTTAAATGGATTCCCTTTTGGGGCGGCCCTGCCCTTTCAGACATAACCGAAGACATAGAAGCTAAAGCCCAGGCTCTCACTATAGCTGATTCTGAAAAAGGCATGCCTTTTGAAGAAGCCAAAGGAAACGGCATGCTTAAGACAGCTAATTTTAAAGATCCTTATTTTGAACAGATTTATTCGCTTATAGACATAAAGGCAATAAAAAAAGCAAAGCTTAAGATAGCTGTTGACCCTAATCACGGAGCCGCCCGCTCCTACATGCGTCCGCTTCTGGAAGGAGCAGGAGCAGAAGTGATAGGCATTAGGGAAGAAAGAGATGTGCTTTTCAGCGGAAGAAAGCCAGACACAAGCCCGGCAAACATGGATTTTCTTCGGGAAGCAGTAAAAAAAGGGAAGCTGGATTTAGGACTGGCATGCAACTGCGACGCAGACAGATATGGCATAGTTGATTCAGACGGAACATGGATATATCCTAATCAGATTCTAGGACTTCTTCTTGAGCATTTGGTAAAAAACAAAGGCATGAAAGGCAAAGTTGCCCGTTCGGTAATGACTTCCCACTTTATAGATTCAATAGCCAAATCTCATGGGCTTGAAGTAAGGCAAACGCCTGTAGGCTTTAAGCACATAGGCAACCTTATGCGCAGCGGACAATACCTGATAGGCGGAGAAGAATCATCCGGATTTACAATGATGGGACACACCCCGGAAAGAGACGGCATACTTGCCTGCCTGCTTGCAGCGGAAATGACTGCATACGAGAAAAAGCCGCTTAAGAAAATCCTTGCCGAGCTTGAGAAAAAACACAGGCCTTTCTTAACAGACAGAATAGACATCACGGTGCCTGAAGAAGTAAACATGTATGATCTCATAGGCAAGCTGGAGAATAATCCGCCTCTTACAATAGGCGGAAAATCAGTATGGCGCATTGACAGCATGGACGGATATAAATTCATCATGAGAGACGGCACATGGCTAGGATTGCGCCCTTCCGGCACAACCGCAAAACAGGTTATGCGCGTATACATTGAAGCATTTAATCAAAAGGATGTTGAAAAGCTAAAAGAGGCAGGCCGGAACATAGCCTTCAATAAATTTTAACGACATGCTTTTTTAGGAAAATATCAGATATTATATGACACTTCCCGTTTAGGGGATTCTTTAGGAGATTAGCAAAGAATATGAGCAATGCAAAAATAAAGACCGTTCACGCAAGGGAAATATTAGATTCCAGAGGCTTTCCCACTGTTGAAACAGACATAGAGCTTAGCGACGGCTCATTTGGCAGGGCAGCCGTGCCGAGCGGCGCTTCCACAGGAACTCACGAAGCTTTGGAATTGCGAGACGGAGGAAAGAAATTCTGCGGCAAAGGAGTTCTAAAAGCCGCAGAAAATGTAAACACGCATATTTTCAAGGAAATAACCGGGCTTAAAGCCGATCAGCAGTATATAGACCAGTTAATGCTGGAACTAGACGGAACGCAGGCAAAAACAAAGCTGGGAGCAAATGCAATACTTTCAGTATCAATGGCCCTTGCCCGCGCAATAGCAGCATCAGAGAAGCTTCCTCTTTACGAATCCATACGGCGCTCTTTTGATCTTAAAGACAAAGATTTCATGCTGCCAGTTCCTATGATGAACATAATAAACGGCGGAAAGCATGCAGACAGCGGCATAAACGTGCAGGAATTCATGATTGTCCCTTCCGGACTCCCGACCTTTGCGGAATCACTGCGAGCCGGTGCGGAAATATACCAGGAACTGAAAAAAATACTGGCAAAGCACGGATACACGGTTGCAGTCGGCGATGAAGGAGGCTTTGCGCCAAAAATATTCACGCATGAGCAGGTTCTGGAAACCATAGTTGAAGCCATTGAAGAGGCTGGTTACACAACAAAACAGGTACAGATAGCGCTTGACTCAGCAGCAAGCGAATTTTATCAAAATGACTGCTATATTTTTGAAGGAGAGAACCTCACTTCCGAAGACATGGCATCAAAATATGCCGAATGGAAGAAACTTTTTCCCATAATCTCTTTTGAAGATCCGCTTGCAGAAGATGATTGGGAAGGATGGGAACTTATAACAAAACAGCTGGCAAAAAAAACACGTCTCGTAGGCGATGATCTTTTTGTTACCAATCTTGACAGGCTAGACAAAGGAATAGAAAGCGGAGTTGCGAATGCTATTTTGATAAAGCTCAATCAGATAGGCTCACTTACAGAAACAATAAACGTAATAGAGCATGCGCAGACAGCCGGATATTCCACAATAATCTCCCACCGTTCCGGGGAAACAGAAGATTCTTTTATCGCAGACCTGGCTGTAGCCGTAAATGCAGGGGCAATAAAAACAGGCGCGCCATGCCGCTCTGAACGGCTTGCAAAATACAATCAGCTTCTGCGCATAGAAGAACAGCTTGATAAAAAAGCCATCTTCGCAAAAGACAAGGCTTTCAAAATAACAAAATAAGCCTTAAATGACATTGCGGCAGGGATGCCCAAACCTGCCGCATTTGCCTAAATTCATTAAGCGCATTAAAGATTAACCGCGCTAACAAATGGAATAAAAATAAGATATGCCTCAAAGACGCAACAGATTGCCAAGAGCAGCCATGAGCAGAACAATAAAAAGGAATTTTTCCTTCTTTGCCGCAATGGCTGCCGTAATCGCATTAGGCTTTATCTTAATAACTAAACAGCTGGCAGAAGTAAGCCGCACAAAAAGCAAATATGACCAGCAGAAAGCCATTCTCAAACAGTCCCAAGACAAAGAGCAAGAGCTGAGAAATGACATTAATAATTTAAGCAATCCTGAGTTATTTGAAGAGATAGCCAGGAAGAACGGATACCGTTTTGAAAATGAGGAAGTTGTAAATGTCACCCGACCTATAACAGAGGAAGACAAATGGAAATAATTCAAATCCCAACCGGTAATATGGAAAACCTTGCCTATATCATTTTCAGGCCGGAAGACCGGAATGCCGCAATAATAGACGCTTCATGGGAAGCGGAAAAGCTTATAAGCATTTTGAAAAAAGAAAAACTTAGCCTGAAAGCGATACTGCTTACGCATGGGCATTATGACCATTCCAATGCCGTGCCTGAATTATTAAAGGCTTTCCCAGGAGTTCCGGCATATCTCAAGCATGAGGACATAAACCTGCTTCATAAAAAATTCCCTGTGCTGGAGATTGAAGACGGAGCTTCCGTTCCGGAATTTCCCGAAATAAAAATGATTTCTTCTCCAGGGCACACCGCCGGCAGCGTATGCTGGCTGACAGACCAAAGCCTGTTCACGGGGGACACTCTTTTCGCAGGCTGCTGCGGCCGCATAGATTTTCCGGAATCCGTGCCGGAAAAAATGTATGACACATTAAACAAGCTGGCAAATCTGCCTGAAAACCTAAAAATTTATCCAGGCCATTCTTATAATGAGCCGGAAAGCACGCTGGAAAAAGAAATAAAAAACAATGACTATCTGATTGCCGCCACAAAACTAAGCAGAGAAGAATTTTCCTCAAGGATAATGTACTGAAATGCATCCTTTTTTATTCCAAATAGGCAGTTTTAAGCTGCCGATGTATGGACTGATGATAGCAATAGGCTACCTTGCAGCCCTAATTTATATTTTCAATAAAAACAAAAAAATCGGCTTAAATAAAGAAGCTCTCTCCGATCTCCTTTTTTATATACTTCTTTTCGGAATACTTGGCGGCAAGCTGTTCTATATAATCACATACTGGGGAACTTTTGGCGCCACGGCTGCGCAGAAAATAACCTATATTTTTAAAACCTTCCAGTTCGGTTTTGTTTTCTATGGAGGTTTTCTGCTGAGCCTTGCAGTTTTCTTCTTTTATACAAAGAAGAAGAAAATACCCCGCATTACTGCGGCGGAGCTTATTGCCCCAGCCCTTCCGCTTGCCCATGCCTTCGGCAGGCTAGGCTGTTTTTTTGCAGGCTGCTGCTATGGCAAGCCCACGGATTCAATATTCGGAGTAATATTTGAAAACGCCAAAGGCGAAATACCCGCCGCCCTTCTCGGGAGGCCTATTCATCCGGTACAGTTATACGAGGCATTCGGAAACCTCATAATTTTCGTAATTTTAAATAAAATGCTTTCTAACGAAATAAAAGCGAAAAAATTTACAGGCAGAATATTCTGCTCATATATAATTATATACGGGGCATTAAGATTCTTTTTAGAATTTTTCAGAGGAGACAACAGAGGCAGCGGATTGTTCTCCCTATCACCTGCCCAAACAATATCTATAATAATGGCAACAGCGGCAATAGCAGCTGTTTTCGCAATACGGCGGAAATATGGAAAAAACTGAACTCATTTATTCTGGAGACCCTCAAAGGCTAGACATATATCTTTCTGAAGCCGGATTAGGATTTTCTCGCCCTTTCGCGCAAAAAATAATAACCGGCAAACATGTAAAAGTAAACGGCCTCTTCCGCAAGCCGGGATATATACTTAAAGAAGGAGCGAAAGTGGAGATAAGCATGCCGGCTCCTGAAGGCGATGCAAAAAGTTTTGAAAAGCTCATAATCTATGAAGATGACTGGATTATAGCTATACACAAGCCGGCAGGACTGGCCGTGCATCCCAATTCGCCGCTTTGGGAAGAAAACCCAAAGGCCTGCCTCTTAGGAGAACCTACCGTGGTTTCCATGCTGCTAGAATCAAGGCCGGAAACAGCTAATAAAGAAGGTCTTACCCGCCTTGGCCTTGTTCATAGGCTTGACCGGGACACCAGCGGGCTGATGATAATAAGCAAGGATGCCGAAACTCAGCAGATTCTGCAAATAGGTTTTAGGGAAAGGCTTATGGAAAAAACATACATAGGCTGCGTTTCCCCCCTCCCGCCGGAGGATTCCGGAATAATTGATGCGCCAATAGGCCGCGCAGGCGGCTTCAAAAAAATAAAGGTATGGGAATTTGGCAGAGATGCCGTAACCTGCTTCAAGGTTAAGGAGAAAACCGAAGCTTGCGCCATGCTGGAAATATCTCCCCAGACTGGCCGCACCAATCAGATACGCATACACATGGAACACATGGGCTCTCCGATATTAGGAGACAAGCTTTACCATGGACAACCGGCAGACAGAATGCTGCTTCATTCCGCACAGCTTATATTCCAGCATCCTGCAACTGGCAAGCAAAAAAAGCTGAAATGCCCCCTTCCAGAAGATTTCAAGAAAGCTTGGGAAAAAGCAAAAAAAGAAATCAGTAACGCGCCGGAGAAGAAAACAGCCTGAAATCCATATTCGGGAAAATATTATTCTTGAGCTCTAGCTTTAACAGTTCCTGCTCATTTATATTGTTCTGTATGGATTTCTCAAGAAGCTCCGCTGCGGAATTTACATGTTCCGCAAAACGCCGCTTCGCATAAGCAGCATGAGATCCTATATATATCAGGAAAGCCCAGTCAGAAGACTGAGCAAGAAGAACTTCCCTGGCAGCCTGGTTTAATGCCCTCCGCTGAAGAGGCATCAGATGCCTTGTCTTAAAGAAATTAGCGGCATCTATCATCTTATCCGTCACTGAAAACAGATTTCTGTAAATCCAGTCATTTGAAGGATTAACCCAAGGCTCAAAATAACCTTTCTCACCCCAGGAAGAAACTCCTGGCACAAGCTCCGGCGGCTGCGGATATGCGGCCTGATATTCCGAAGGAGTAACAAAGCGCAGCGGAAGTCGCTCTTTTCTTATGCGCCTTATGACATTCTCCAAAAAAGCAGGACCCTCAAACCACCAGTGGCCGAAAAGCTCCGCGTCATAGCAGTTTACTATAAGCGGCTCGCGGCCAGGCATGGAAACTGCGGCAGCCTGCTCAATGCGGCGGCGCACATAATCGGCGGCATCTTTTTCTACCTGGGCCATGGCCTTATCGGGATCATAATAATCCCGGCCTGACAGATCCTTTGAAGAATCTGTTATCCTGTAATATTTTATTCCAAGCGGATGGCGCGTTCCGCCTTCTCCAAGATAAGGGCGTATATAATCAAGGTCAGCGTCAAAGCCTAAGTCTCTGTAAAATTCCCTGTATGCGGGATTGCCCGGATATCCGTTCCGAGCGCTCCACACCTCCGCTGAACTAAAAGAATCCCTTATGAAAAAATTCATGCCATTAGGAGATCTATAAGAAGAAAAAACGCCGAAAACAGCCTTATCGGACATGCCGTCAATAGAATGGGACTCGGCAAAAGAGTATTTAAATCCGGCCATGCGCAGATATGCGTTAAGACTAGGCTCGTATGCGCATTCCGGAAGCCAAAAGCCTTTTGGCTTTATTCCGAAGCGGCTTTCATAATCAGTGGCGGCTACCGCAACTTGCGCGCGCACAGCCTCCTTGCGTATAAGCAGCGGAAGCACCGCATGCGTAGCGGAAGTCGTTATTATCTCAATCTGCCCGGCCCGCTGCAAAGCGCGCAGCGGAATAATCAGGCTGCCGCCATTGGCATGAAGCAAGTCTAAGGAGTCCAGATAAAGCCGCTCATACATGGCAAGGGCTTTTAAAACCTTTTTTTCCTTCTTAAGCCTTATTTTCTCTTTGCCAAGAATCTCAAGCCTGCTCTCAAGATAAGAAAAAAGCTTCTCTTTAAGCTCTTCATTTTCAAACATGGCTCCCAATGTGGGAGAAACGGAAAGAGTTATTCCCGGCCTTATATGGTCTGCGGCCAGCCTTTCAAACATTCTGATGAGAGGCACATAAGTTTCAGCTACAGCTTCAAAAAACCAGTTTTCCTCAAGAAAGCTAGAAGATGCCGGATGGTTAACAAACGGAAGATGCGCGTGAAGCACAAATAAAAGAGATGCCCTGCTGTTCATGTGCCCACCTTTTTTTTATGAAATTCCAGGCTGGCATGAGAACGCTCATTAACAGTGCCTGAAAGCGCGGGAGAAAGGGACATATTGGATTCGGAAAGAGTTATCCAGCCGTCCTCGCCTTCAACATATAATACGGCATAATATTTCCCTGCGCGCGGCTCATGTTCAAGATATGCTCCATAGCTATTCCACGGAAAATTGCCCTCAAAGCATATTTTCTGCTTTTCATTATAAAGCCTAAGCTTTATGTTCTCTGAAAATTCCCCTTCGCGTATGCGGCTTACCCGCACATTGCTGAAATCCCATAATGCGAAAAAAACTCCAGGGCGCACCGGCATAAGACCCAGCTTATTTTCATGCGGAATTCTAATATCTTTATCTTCCATAAGTTTTATGGTTATATTTTATTAAAAAATATGTATATTTGAAAGCATAGCTTTTTTTTTATATCATATCCTTAAAAATCCGTACCGCATTCGGACACTAAGTCAATAATTACAAATTTTTCCAGGAGGAGCAATGACATTTAAGACATTGCAGTTTGCAGAAGAAGAAGTCGCAAAGCTCAAAGCTGAAAATCGTTTTTTGGCACCGCGCGTAGTGCAAAGCGCGCAGAAGCCTGTTTCATTAATAGACGGCAAAGAGGTAATAAACTTAACATCAAATAATTACCTGGCACTGACTGACAATCCAAAGGTTAAACAGGCAGCCATAGCCGCCACGCTTAAATACGGCATAGGCTCTGCCGCAGTAAGAACCATAATCGGCACCATGACGCTTCATGTGGAGCTTGAAAAGAAATTTGCTGAGTTCAAGCATGCGGAAGCCTCAATTCTATTCCAAAGCGGCTTTCTTTCCAATGTGGCTGTATGCCAGTCTCTAATGACATCTCCCGAAGACCTGCTCATCTCCGATGAGCTTAACCATGCCTCAATCATTGACGGCGGACGCCTCGCTAAAGCCCAGAGAAAAGTTTATCGCCATAGCGATATGGCTCACCTTAAAGAAATACTTGAAAGCGACATAGCAAAAAAAGCCCGCCGCAAAATGGTTGTAACAGATGGCGTTTTCAGCATGGACGGCGATATAGCTAAACTTGACGAAATAGCGGAAATAGCGCACAGCCATGATGCATTTGTAATGGTAGACGATGCCCATGCCAGCGGCGTCATAGGCAAGCAGGGCCGTGGCACTGTAAGCCATTTCGGCCTGGACGGCAAAATAGAAATACAGATAGGCACGCTCTCAAAGGCATTCGCAGCCGTAGGCGGATATGCCGCCACAACGCAGAGTCTGCGCGATTACTTGGGAAGCGTGGCAAGGCCGTTCATGTTCAGCAGCTCCCAGCCGCCGTCAGTTGCGGCCACCTGCCTGGCAGTGCTTGACATTCTGCTCAATGAGCCGGAATATCTTAAACGCCTGTGGGACAACACCGCTTTCTTCAAGGGAGAGCTGAAAAAGGCAGGCTTTGACACCGGCAATTCTGAAACACCGGTCACACCTGTAATGATAGGCGACATGGACAAGGCAAAGAAATTCTCCAACAGGCTGTTTGAAGAGGGAGTCTTCGCCCTGCCGCTGGGCTTCCCCACAGTTCCCAAGGGCAAGGAAAGGCTGCGCACAATTGTTACGGCAGGCCATACAATAAAAGATCTTGAGAAAGCCGTTGCCGCATTCACAAAAGTAGGCAAAGAGCTGAACATTATCTAAAATAATGCTGTTTGCTGAATCAATCAGCATTAAGCATCAAAAAAAACGCTTCCTGAAAGATAGGAAGCGTTTTTTTTGCTAGAATTGATTATAACTCTACAAAACACAGCGGTGAATTGAAAGAATGGAAATAAGCATTGTAGCCACCTTTACAATTGGAATAGCGGCCTCCCTTATTCTGGGAATAGTTGCAAACAGGATTAAGGTATCGCCAATAATCGGCTATCTTCTGGCCGGGATAATTCTAGGCTTGTTCCCCGGAGTAAGGGAAAACAAGGAAATCATAAGCCAGTTTGCAGACATAGGCGTTATACTTCTGATGTTCGGCATAGGACTTAAATTCCATCTCACCGAATTAATAGCGGTATGGAAAGTAGCGGTGCCAGGCGCCTTGATACAAAGCACGATTTCCACCTTGATTACCGCAGCATTGCTTCACCTGTTAGGCTGGCCCTGGCATTCCGGCATAATCTTAGGCATGGCCATATCCGTAGCCAGCACCGTGGTAATGGCAAGGGTTCTATCCGACACCAGGGATATTCATACACAAGTGGGCCATATAGCAATAGGCTGGACCGTGGTTGAAGACATAATGACTGTAATGATATTGCTTGCCCTGCCTATGATTTTCAGCGGCAGCCAGCACTCTTCCGCATGGGGGATTTTTGGCATAGCCCTTGGGAAAATAACGGCGCTGACATTAACTGTCATAGTCCTTGGCAAATGGGTGCTTCCGCAGGCACTAAAACTGATAGCGGAAACAAAATCAGCGGAATTGTTTACGCTGGCCGTCCTAGCCCTTGCATTGGGAATAGCTGACGGCTCCTCATTGCTCTTTGGCGTTTCCATTGAGCTGGGAGCATTCCTTGCCGGGCTTGCAGTAGGCCGTTCTGATTTTGCCGCGCGAGCTGCCGGCGAAGCCATACCAATGCGCGATGCCTTTTCCGTGCTTTTCTTCGTATCCGTAGGCATGATGTTTGATTTCAAAGAGCTTATTTCAAATCCATGGATAACTCTGGCAATAATGTCCGTGGTCATTGTGATAAAGCCTATAATAGCTCTTGCCACTGTGCGGCTGCTTGGCAAGCCGCTTGGCATTTCAATAAACATAGGCGCGGCTTTCTCGCAGATAGGCGAATTCAGTTTCATTCTAGGCACAGTGGCATACTCCATAAAACACCCTGGAACAGGCACGCCGCTAATATCAGATGCCGCTTTCAATGCCCTTATAGCAACGTCCATAATATCCATAGCTTTGAACCCTTTCATGTACGGCAAGGCAAGAAAAATCAAAATATCTGACGGCAAAGACCTTATGCCTAAAAAAGACGAGCTTCTTCCTGAAAACAAGAACAGATGCATAATAATAGGCTTCGGGCCTGTGGGCAAAGCCATGTATGGACGCATTAAACAGCGAAAGGATGCAGAAATAAGAATAATAGAACTTAATTATAAAACAGTCCAGAGCCTGAAAGAAGCAAATATTGATGCAATTTATGGCGATGCTTTAAGGCCAGGCATACTAGAGCAGGCAGGAATAATAGGCGCAGGCTTTCTCGCCCTTACCACTCAAGTGGAAGACGGCATAGAAATAGTAAAGCGTGCAAAGCAGCTTAATCCAGAGATAAAAGTGCTCGTGCGCAGAGATCTTTTCTTAGGCGCTTCAAAGTACAATATGGCTGGGGCTGACATTGTAGCCATAGGGGAAGGTGAGGTTTCTGAAAAAATGGCAAGGGAGATAGGCCGCCTTATTGATGAAACAGATAGGCCAAAGCAAGCAGTCAAAGCTTGACAATAGGCCTTTAGTCCCTTGCCCAAATAGGACCTTATTACTTGTCTGCAAAGACTTTTCTAATTATTATATATATAGAGGTCCGCAGATTATGAAAAATTTAATATATATATTGACTGTTGCTTTATTTGCTATGCCTGCTGTTGTCTTTGCCGGTGAGCAGTCTATATTAGACTACTTGCTCAAATCTTATAATGGAAGCAAATCAGAAGTTATCGCAAATATACCTCCTGTTACTGCCCCTATATCTGCTGAGCCCGAATCAAGGGGATATGGCCTTACAGGCGAAGCTCTTTTCAATCAGCTCCATCAAGACAATCAGCCAAGCACTCAGCATCAGTTCAGTTATGGCGGGGCCAGGAATTTTATGTATGGCACAGCTGATCAGGTAAACTGCCAGGGCCGCATGGGAATCTATACATTTTATTCAAGGGTTTGCGCATACGGCAATGGCGGAGATGGCAATTCCTATCAGGAACGCGGAGACCAAAACAGAGACGGCGTAGTTGACAAAATCATAAATGCCGAGCATCTTTGGCCGCAGAGCTTCTTTGGCAAAGCTGCGCCAATGGTAGCAGACCTGCATCACTTGCAGTCCACCTTCTCAACGCCTAACGGCAGAAGGTCAAACTATCCTTTCTGCGAAACTAAAAGCGCGCGATATTCAACCGCTTCAGGCTCAAAGCTTGCTTCTGACAGGGACTGCTTCGAGCCTACAGATGATGTCAAAGGCAATGTGGCAAGGGCAATGCTTTACTTCGTAACCGTATACTATAACAGAAGCATCTGCCAGGCAGGCTGCAATTACAAGGAATTTTGGAAAGATAATGTGGATATGTTCCTGCGCTGGAACCGTCAAGATCCGCCTGATGAAGCCGAGAAATACCGCAATGAGATGATTTACAGGTATCAGGGCAACCGCAATCCCTATGTTGATAATTATACACTAGCGGATCAGGTTGGCGCAGCTGTTTTCAAGAAATACTGATAAACAACTCTATCCCGCCCCCTCAAAAAAACAGCCCTTTTCTTTCGGGGCTGTTTTTTTTGGAATACCGGCCTTCTTTAATGATTTGCTAAAAGGAGACCGGCAATTCCAATGCAATGCAGAAGGAATAAATACTGCCGAAAATAAAAAACAGCGCATAGATAATATGCAAGCTGAAACATTAGGAATAAAGACTGATAAGCTTAAAAAGAAATGGCTCTTTTAAAGGAAAGCATTGATACAATGTAATTATAAAGAATGCAAAGATTACTTAGTAATCCTGGACTTGTTTCAGGACATTCTTAAGCCGCAGAGTTGCTTAAATAAATTCAGCATGACGTAAAAACTGTAAAATATAAATAATCTTCTTATAAAGAGCGAAACAAATAAAACATTATGTGAATACCTTGCCGCATGAATCGGCTAAAAATAATGCGAAGAATAGAATGCTAAGCAGTTAAGGCAGCACTTAGCGGATAACCAGACATTTTCCCCCTCAAAAAGCAACACTATTAATGAAACAGCAAATAAAGCAAAAAAATAACAAGTCAGGAACAAGAAAAGTCAGAACCGGGCCTTAAAGGCAAAAGAAGCCAGCGAATAGCTTTCAGCGTCTTCCCCAAAAATTGCTCCCGGGCTGAAATATCCGTAAAGGATATCAAAATTGAAAGCCTTGCCAAGCGGGAAAGACAGCATTACATCTACCTCATCGCCTATGGTCTTGCGAGAGACAGCACCGCCTGAAGCCTTGAACTTATAATAATCTGCGGAAAAAATAAGACCTTTATAAGGAATATCTATGCCGGCATTGGCCATCATAAGTCCGGAATAGCCGTCTGGCAGGCCATTGGCTGTGGCAGAAGACTTTTGAATATCATACAGGCTTGCTCCAGCAACTATGCCATAGCCGCTTCTTGAAATGCCTGAATACCTGGAACCGAAAGCCGGGTAAAAATCCGAATCCTCATCGGCATCGGCAGATGAAGCCGATGAACGCCCATAAGCAAGGCGCAGCTTAACATTGTCAAATATGTATATGCCCTGCTCCCAGGAGCCTTTCATTATAAAAGCATATCCTGAATACTTGCCTGTGCCGCCAGCCTTAAGATCTGCTGAGCCGCCCTGTGCAACAGCTTCTCCGTCAAAAGAGATATGTTTTTTCTTCATGGCATAACGCAAGCCTGTGAAAGTCCTTGTTTCAGAATCAGCAATGCCTGCGAAAGTGCCGTCAAACGCCCCGCCATAATGCTGCCAGAAATGGTAAATCTGCCAGCAGCCATCAGGCGCGCGGTTATTAATAGCTGCGCCATATACATGGTATTTATCATCAGCCTTTCTAAGCTCAGGCTTACCGGCCACCGAGCCGGAAGTGCTTATGGCAACCGAATAACGGGAAGGATTGAAATAGAATAGCTCAAGGCCATATCCCCAAAAAACATCATCCGCTTTAAGAAGAATGCCTGTATGGCCTATATTATCTGAAGCGAAAGAAATTCCCTGACCGAGGATATAATCCTGGCGGCCTAAAACAGCGCTTATATTCGGCAGAAGAAGAGAATTTACTCTCACATAAGCTTCGCGCAGATAAGGCATGCCATCTGCGGAAGGAAAGCTTTCCTGCGGCTGTGCCAGATAAGGATTTTCCAGCAGCTTATCAGCCGTGAGTCCAGCCAGGCTTTGAAAAGAAACAGAAATATCCGCTGTGGCAGACTTTGTTTTTTCCAGCTCCAAGCCTGAAACTGCTATGCCCAGCCTTGTGTTTTCGGAAAGAAAAGCGGCATTATGCGTTTTTCCGCTGAAAGGTATTTTTGAATAGGAAAGCCCTTTCAGTTCCGTATCAGCGCTTATGTCAAGGCGCAATGCATAAGCCTGCGCGGCTAGCATTATACAGGAAAAGAAAACAGCGAAAAAACGCAGACACATATATTTTAATTATAACAAATAAATATAAAAGCATTGCCAAATGTTTCAAGCATGCGAATTAACATTGCAAGCATAATGTTAATTCGCAGAACTATTTTCATTTAAGCCTCTCTTTTCCGTGTTTACTTAAAGGCCCTGTTAAAAGGAAGTATTGACACAATAATTATTTCGTCTTCCTGAACTTGTTTCATAACCTCATTAGCCGCAGAGATGCTGAAATAAATTCAGCATGACGGGAAAATAATAAAATCAATAATCTTCTTAAATATAGCCTTTAACAATATCATTTATTATATCGGCCTTTTTATAACAAGATGTACTGAAAGCAGAACCGGATGCGGGTCTTTCGCCGCTTTCCGGCACGGACATGTCTGTTGTTCCTGGAATCAAAGCCATATAAAGATTTTACACGGCAAAAATATGAACTATGCTGAACTGTTGAAAAAAAAGAAGAAACGCCGTTGGCGCGGCGTTTCCTGATATGATATCTAAAATATCAAATAAGCACAGTTTTAATCTTTTTTATCC
>Ga0310690_10004157_pt1 | contig 20887 bp, 22 predicted proteins | sample AusTroGonzalo_MG_2_FD_207661 | JGI IMG/M metagenome (GOLD analysis project Ga0310690, IMG submission 207661) | Bovine rumen microbial communities from tropical cattle in Woodstock, Queensland, Australia - Gonzalo_04 (v2) (version 2) | ecosystem: Host-associated > Mammals > Digestive system >... | reverse complement strand
GGTAAGGTGTTTAAACCGATCAGAAAACTTGTCAGAAAAATACTAAATAATAAGCGTCCGAAACGATTGAGTAATGTTTTGGCTCGCTGCGGGAAAATTAAGTGATACAGCGGATGATATAGGGAAATTAAAACCAAAACAGCCATAAAGGATAATTGGAAACCTATTTCTAAAATAAGCTCGGGTGCATAGGAAAGAATTAAAATAGCCGCAATATTTAAAGAGCGTAGAGAAAAGGCATTTCGATCAAATAAAATTGCCGCCAGAACAATGAAAATCATAATGTAGGAGCGAAGCGCCGGCACATGCATACCCGATATAAACAAATATCCGGTAATGATCAAAAGAGAAAAGAAAACGGCTATTTTCTTATTCGGGAAAGAATCGGGGATAAAAGGAATGAGTGCCAATATAAAACGGATAAAAATGAAAACGAATAGGGCCAACAGCCCCATATGAAAACCGGAAACGGATAAAATATGTGAGATACCGGCCCCTTGAAATAAACGATAAAGTTCCGGTGAGATGGCTTTTTGTTCACCAATTGTCAGGGCAATTGCTATTTGTGCAATTTCAAAAGGCAAAACAGATTGAATGCGATTATTGATTTTAAAGCGTAAGTCGCTTAAAATATTTCTGTTTTTAGCGGAGTCCATGGCAATAATTTTTTGAATGGTACCGACGGCTCCGATATTTTGAAAATATAATGACTGTGCTTCGTTATAACCACCGGGAGCAACGGCAGATACGGGCGGGCGTAAAGAAGCCTTAAATCTGATTTTATCACCTGGGGATAATACAGGTTTTTTCCTATCATAGGTTAGTGCTATTTTAACGGGTTCTGCTTCAGCGGATTCATTTAAAAAATGAACGGTGTCTAAAATAACTTTTTGTGAATTATATAACGGAATAACGGCTTTAATTTGACCTTCAACTTCTAAGTCAGACAGAAAATGAGAAACAGTCGGTGTGTGAATGTGTGTTGTGCGATAGGTTGTTACCTCTGTTCCCCAAAACAGAAAAATAAGTAAAATGCCAATGGGTCGTATCTGATGAAATCGGATCATTCCCAGCAGGAGAATAAATAATAAAATACTTATTCCCGTTATGGGCGGATGAAAACCGCCGAAAGCCAGTAAAATACCTGCGATCATGGCAGGTGCTGCAAAATGGGATAAATTTTTATACTCGGTAAAAAGTGCGTCTTTAATTTTTGGGAAAGATTTCATGAATTATTAAAAAGAAGGCAGATCGGTTTGAATTTTATTGGTTGTTTTTTGTATCATGGCGTTGATCATTTTCTGCCAAGCGGATTCTTTGTCACGCAGAGAACTGCGTTTAGGCAGAGCCTGTTTTTCCCAACCGGACAGGTGTTGAACCTGTTGATGCGTTGAACCTTTGGAATAAATAATGTCTATTTGATAATTCAGTAAGTATTCAATGTTATCCAATATATACCAATGATCCGAAAGTTGCTCTTTTTGTGTCAGATCGGCAGTGTTGATAATAAAGGTTGCTGTATTTTTGCTGTCAGGGAGATTGGTAAAACGATTTTCTAAAGCTGTTTTTAAAGCATAAGCCGGCGTGACGGGAATACGATTTTCCAAATGGGGTAATTCCGTGTAACGTGTTGTTTGATCCTCTATTTGAATTTGACCGACGGGAAGTGTAATGGGAACTTCATCCCGAAAATCCGTAACCTGAAAAGGTTCAACCGTCGGAAGAGTGCAGCCCCACAGAAAACCGCAAAGAAAAACGATTTTTTTAAGCATTCAATAATTCCCGTGCCAAGCGACGATTCTCTTCTTTAAAACGGGATAATTGTAACAAAGCTCGTAATTGAGCCTGTTGATAAAGAGGAAGTGTTCCCGTATCCAAAAATATATCTTTATTATCTTTCATAAACATTTTAAGGGTCCAATTTTCCGTCGGATGGGCATCCAAAAATTGATTGATTCCGTCGGTATAGACCCATTCCGGCATGGGTAAGTTTTCGGGTAATTTTCCCGTTTGTTCATAAACATCAGCCTGATATGTGACAAAATCCAATAATTCCTTCGGAAAAACAAATGGTGAGAAACCACCGATATGATTGTAGAAAATTTTTGGTTTTTCAATCAGTCTGTTGTTATGAATAATGGCGTTATTACTGACATCTTCTTTTTCAATGCCGGTCAGTAAAATTTGAGTGGTATCCTTTAAAAAAGAATCTACTATTCGTTTTAAATGTGTGTTTTGGGGATCAGCCGAGATGATTAAATCATCCGGGAAAGCCATGACCGCATGACGATCGGGGGATAATCTGTGGGCCAGCCCCAACACATAGGCCGTCCCGATGGGCTTGCTTTGAATAGTGTATTTTAGGTCAATATCAGCAGGTAAAAATGTGCTGTGCAGAGCATCGGCGATTGCCGTGCGGCCGGCTTTGCGCAATTTTTCCTCGGTTTCAAAATCGGGGGCTAAAGCCTCTTTGAATGTATTAATAACATCTTGATTAGAGCAAACGATTGTTATATGTTTGCCACCGATTTCAATAATTTCGTTGAGCAAATAATCAATCAGACGAATGTCGCCAAAGGGCATCAAAGCTTTATGGGCTACAGCCTTAGAATGAGGATAGTTTCGGGTGCTTTTTCCACCACACGGTATGATAAATTCAATATCATTGATTGTTGTCATTTAACCCTCCTTGATCATAATAGAACTGAGTTGCCGACCGGGATTTTTCGGATCCCGTCGATAGCTGAAATAATGATTGTCCGAGTAAGTATCATCCCCGATTGTTTCAATGGATTGAATGCCGGCACGTTTAAGTCTTGCAATCACATAGGCATCAAAATCGAAAAAAGTTTTATTTGAAACTGTTGTAAAGAAACAATCTTCTGTTTTGGGAAAAAGAGCCCTGACATCAGGACCTATTTCAAAAGATTTTTTTTGAATATGCGGACCGATACCGGCACAAATTGTATCCAAATTTGCTCCCAGGCGCAGCATTTGTAAGACGGTATTTTCAATAATTCCCTGAAATGCACCTTTCCAGCCGGCATGGATAGCCGCAATCAAACGGCTTGTCGGATCGGCAAGTAGAATGGGAGCGCAATCAGCCGTCCTTACGGTCAAGTTTAAATGAGGTGTCTTTGTGATTAAGGAATCAACGGCCGGTAAATCATCAGGTTTATCGGTTAAAAATAAGGCATCGGCACAATGGACCTGATTCATCATAACGGGATTGGGATCCTTTTCCGAATCTGTGGCATCATAAAAGCCGTGTGTAATGAAACCTAAAGAGGATAAATTGCGAACTTGTTTCATAACAGTTTTCCTTTTGCTTTTTTGCGTTCCAATCTTTTTTGTTCAAACTTGATGGTTATATAATAACTGACAACCGAAGAAACAACTGCCCACGGAAGTGCCCCTAACATCATGGATATCCCATAATCATGGGCCAACAATTTAAAAAAGAGGATCCATTTTTGGGTAAAGTCCAAATCACTTAAAAAGGTTTCTTGAAGGATACCGGAAAGTTTACTATATCCGCCGATATCATGAATATCCCACCGCATAATTTGACCGGTAACGTAAAAAATATAATAAATGGGAACCATGGTAAATACATTTGTTACCCACGTCCAAGCCAATGCCAGCGGCATGGAAAAACTCCATTTAAAAACTTTTTTGGCAATAATCCATGTCATGAAAACAAGCCACATCTGAATCCCGACCAGGGGAGTCATTGCCCAGGCCATACCGACGGCAACACCACGGGCTTTATATTCCGGCGGATGGGGAGATCGTAACAGCGGAATAATCAGTTTCAGACGCAGCAGACGCTTAATTCTTTGAGCAAAAGAATATTTATGAGAAATCATTTATTTTTCTCCGCTTGTTTGAAAAGAGTGCCGGGACGAGTGCATAAGATCAACCACATACCGAATAATATCATTGGTATACACAATATCTGTCCCATGGAAAATTGTTGCCAAATAAAACCCAGGTGCGCATCAGGTTCGCGGAAAAATTCTAAAACAAACCGAAAAATACCATATAAAATAAAGAAAAGACCGCTTAAAAAACCGGGACGGTTACGATATTTTGGCACAAACCACCACAGCAAATTTAAAATAGCAAAGAGGACAATACCTTCTAAAGCAGCCTCATAAAGTTGGCTGGGATGGCGGGGCAGGGGGCCAGCATCGGGAAAAATAACCACCCAAGGAACAGACTGGCTGACACGACCGTAAAGTTCGGCATTTGCAAAATTGGCAAGCCGTCCCAAGAAAAGACCAATCGGTGCAACACAAGCAATAATATCCCCGATGGCAAAAAGAGGAACCTGTTTTTTCCAGGCAAATAAAAGGGTTGCAATAATGACACCCAAAAGTCCGCCGTGGAAGGACATACCCCCTTCCCACAAGGCAAAAATGTGTAGAGGAAACTCTAAGAAATAACGCAGGTTATAAAACAGAACATATCCCAATCGGCCACCGATAATAATGCCTAATGTAGCCCAAATCAGAAAATCATCTATTTTTAAAACGGTAAAAAGGCTGTGGCTGTATCTGGACATTTTGCGAGCCAAGGCCCATGCACCTATGAGTCCGAAAATATAAGCCAGTGAATACCAACGAATGACAATGAATCCTATTTGAAAAGCAATCGGATCAATATCGGGAAAAGCTATACCGGAATACATACACACCCTTTCATCATAATCAACGTGATGAGGTTAGATGATTTTTCCCCAAAAGTCAATCATAAAGTTTTGTTTTTGGTGATTGATTTTCTTTCTTGAGTGCGGTAATATATGTTTCCATGAAAAGTAGAGAAAAATTATCAAATGGTCGGTTACTGATTTTTTTATTTATCAGTTTCTTTAAAGTTGCTCTGTTTATTGTGGGGGGCGGTTTGGCCATGATACCAACAATTGAACATATCTTTGTGCGGGAAAAAAAGTTGTTAAAGTCTGAAGACATTCCCGATATGATTGCTATCATGCAAACAATGCCGGGTATGATGGCTGTGAATGCTGCCATCTTTGTGGGACATAAATTGGCAGGATTTAGGGGGGCATTTGTATCTATTATCGGGGTGATTATGCCTTCTGTTATTATTATGATGATTATTGCGGTATTCTTTCAAAATCTGGATATTCAAAATATACATCTTTTGCGGATGTTTTCATGTGTTAGGGCTTGTGTTGTGGCTATTTTTCTGGGGACGGCATTCCGGTTGGCCAAAAATGTTTTAAAGAGTGTATTTGACTATGTGATTGTCGGATCGTTTTGCGTTTTATTGGTATGTGGTTTTTCACAAATTGCTTTAATTTTAATTTCTATTCCTATCGGATGGTCTTATGCCATTTTCAAAAGATTAAACCGGAGGAAACAACAATGAACCTGATTTTATTGTTTTTACAATTTGTTAAATTCGGATCGTTGGCATTTGGTGGTGGTTTTACGATTTTACCCCTGTTGTTTGACACATTCGTGAATCAGGAGAAATTATTTTCTGCAGATTCTTTCGGAAACTTGATTTCCATTTCCCAGATGACACCAGGGCCGGTTACAATTAATTTAGCGACATTCGTGGGTTTTTTAACAAACAGTATCCCCGGAGCCGTCATCAGCAGTTTAGGGTTGGTTTTTCCATCATTTATTGTAACGGGATTTGCCTTGCTTCTGATAAAAAAATATAAAGAAACCTGGGTTGTGGAAGGTTTTTTGAAGGGGGCTCATTTGGTGGCTTTTGTGATGGTATTGTATGCCATTATTTTATTCTTGAATATGTCTATTTTGTCAGATTCCTGGTCTATTCAGGATATTTGGCAAAGCCTTATTCACGGTCGTTTTATCGGTCCGGAAAATTATCATGTTAATTTATTGGAGTTGGCGGTGGCTGTAATCTCTTTTATTTTAATCAGATTTCATGTGCCGATAACACGAATACTGGCGGGCGCAGCCATTATCGGCTGCGCCGTCAGTTTTTTATAAATCAGCGTTCAAAGCTGCTGCGATAGTTTTTGTCGGTCGCAAAGAAAGCGCGATTGTCCTCATGAGAACAAATACGACGCCGGCGGATACCGGAAAATTGGGCCGGAATATCCAACAAATAGGGATTGGCCAGGTAAGTGTCATAAAAACCGGCTGTTATACGGAAGCCGATTAATTCTGATTTTATATCTTCCTGAAGCGCTTTTTTTCTGACGGGATCTTCAATCGTATCAAAGATTTTCTTTTGAGAAGCCGGAGATAATTTTTTTATTGAGTTTTCAACATGGATACCATTTGTCAATTCGGGCCTTAAGAACCATATATCCAATTTATCCTCATCAGGCAGGAAACGGGTCATTTCCACAACCACATGGTGATTGAGGTAGTCAATCATTCTGAGCCCTGTGGACCAGTTTTCCCGTGTTGTAAAGAATTCAGATAATTCCTTTTTTGTCGTTTTTGGGGTAACACCCTTGAGGAATGTTTGGATATCATCACCGGTCAGGCCATTTTCGGTGATAAGCCCTACCAGTGTTGCAGAGGGTTTATCGGGATTTGCCTGTAATTCTGCCTGAACGGTGGGGGCAAATTCCTTAATGGCTCGGAGAGAATTACAGGGGTTCATAATATCCCTGAAGTAAATGGTTGATGTCAAAAGGCGATTGGTGAAGTTTTGCTTGGCAAGTTCCGTAATGGACTTTTCCAATTTTCCACTTTCATCCAAAGAAACAGAGGGGAAATTCTTTCTAAAATCAAATTTGATGGTTTTATTTTCGGGATCCTTTGTCGCATCAAGAATTTCACCGGTTGTCCAATCGGGTAAGCAATCAATGATTTTTTTGTCAAATTCCGAATTTAGAGGAAGCTTAAAAAATTCCAGTAATTCTTCGCGTGATGTCTCGGGTGGAACAGCCAAAGCCATTCGTTGCATATTGGCCTCTTTCCAAAAATAAGTTGTTGCAAAAGATGCCAATCGTTTGGATGGTTTGGTGGGATCGGCTTTGAGCTCTTCCTCAATAAGAGGACCAAAGTTTCGGATAAAGACAGAACGGGTATGATGTTCCGCCATTTCGGAAAAATCACAGGCAGCAACCAGTAATTTATTTGTGAAATTTTTCTCGGCCAGTGTGTTGATTGATTTCGCCAATACCATATTTTCGGCATAAGAACCGTTTCGTTCGTATTCAATTTGTTTAAGACGCCATGTATATTCTTCCGGTGTTTCTTGGGCAGGTGTCGGGTGCAGACCGCAAATATGTTGCATAGAAATGACTATTGGGGGCTGTGGTGTTTTTTGACCCATATCCACTTCTTCTTCCCCGATATCAGAGGGCCTGAGGTATTTTTTCTTTTCTGAAGATTTGATTAGTAAATCCGTTTTGACGATAGCTGAAGCCAAATTTTCCGATGTTATTTTTTCTATTTCTCTAAACGCCATGAATAACCTCCCTTTCAAAAACAGTTGATTACTTTTGAAAAGTAGCATGCTTTCCGAAGGATGTCAATTTTTTTATTTTAAAAAGAAATCCTTTAAATAAGCCGGTAAATCAGCGACATTTATCCGTTCCTGTGCCATCGTATCCCGATTGCGGATGGTGACGCTGGCGGGTGTTTTTTCAATGCTTTCAAAATCAACCGTGACACAAAGCGGTGTTCCGATTTCGTCGTGACGGCGATAGGCTTTTCCAATATTACCGGAATCTTCTAACATGACCCGGCCGATACCGGTTTTGAGCAAATCAGATTTAATTTGATGTGCCAGTTTCATAATATCGGAATTATTACGTTTTAAGGGTATGACAGCAACCTTGACCGGTGCCAAATGTTTCTTTAATTTTAAAACGGTACGTGTTTCACCGTTTGGCAGTTGTTCTTCAGTGTAAGCCTCAGTCAAAACGGCCAGAACACCCCGATCCACACCGGCGGACGGTTCAACCACAAAAGGAACATACCATTTCTTTTCCGTATCGTCAAACAAAGCCAGTTTTGCCGAAGAATCCGCATTTTTATTCACTTTGGCAGACAGGTTTAATTCATCCTGATACCGGGTATGATTGCCCAAGTCAAAGTCCTGACGATCGGCAATCCCTTCCAGTTCTTCCAAACCGTGGGGGAATTGATATTCCAGGTCATAAGTAGCCTTGGAATAGTGGGCTAAATCTTCCTTGGGAACAGTCAAAATATGCATTTTGTTTAAATCAAGACCTTGGTCTTCCCACCATTTGAGGCGGTTTTCTTTCCAGGTTTCCAACCATTCCAGATCGGTGCCGGGCTTGACGAAAAATTCCAATTCCATCTGTTCAAATTCACGAACACGGAAAATAAAATTACGCGGTGTGATTTCATTACGGAAGGATTTACCGATTTGCGCAATACCAAAGGGGGCCTTACGAGCTGTAGCATCCACCACATTTTTGAATTGGGTGAAAATGGCTTGTGCCGTTTCGGGCCGGAGGTAGGCAAAGTTTCCGGAGTCTTCCACCGGTCCTACTGATGTCTTAAACATCAGATTGAACATACGGGGTTCGGTTAAATCGGTTGAACCGCAATTGGGGCATTTACCATCTTTAACATGATCGGCCCGGAAACGATTTTTACACTTTTTACAATCTTGAAGGGGATCGGTAAAAGTATCTTCATGCCCTGAATAGTGTAAAACTTTTTGATGGGTTAAAATACTGGCGTCAAGACCTTCCACATCATCACGTTCATAGACCATAGAACGCCACCAGGCAGCTTTCAAATTATTTTTTAGTTCTACCCCCAACGGACCGTAATCATAGACCCCTTGAAGACCACCGTAAATATCGGCACTTTGAAAAATAAAACCCCGCCGTTTGCACAGCGATACCAATTGTTCCATTGTTGTTGCAGGCATCTTGAACTCCTTTGTCTATTAGTTTGAAATATGCTAGCTAATTTTTACACAAATGTCAAGATGATATTTATGGCATCGGGTGCAAAAAAAAGTTGATTTTCATTTTTTTTGAGTGTTAAATAAAAAAAGATATTATTCCCAAGAAGGAGGTTTTAAATGGTTCGTAAAACAGAAATTGATTCCGTCCCCGTTGAAGAATTAAAAACGCCGGCAATGGTATCAGTCAGAAATTTTGCCAAATCGGTTTTGATTGTTTTACTTTCTTTTGCCTGTATTTTTGCAGGTATGTTAATATACCAATTACGATCACCGGATGAAGATTTTCAACCTGCTGCAACCGAACGGAAAACACCTGTTTTGAGAAGGCCGATGATGGCTAAGTCGCCCGTCGTGCTTGAAAAAAAATCAGAGCCGACTGTGTCCGTAAGTGCGGGTCTTATGAAACAACCGGCTGTTTTGAAACCGGCCGTGAAAACGGAGGTTGAACCTGAACCGGTTAAAGTTATACCTGAGACGAAAACAGCAGAACCCGTTCAATCGTTGGCAAAAGAAACAAAAGTTGTGCCGACGGTACCGGTTGAACCGATGTTGCCTTTGGAAGTGGCATTGAACCTTCGGGATCATTTGGCATTGGGCGCTTCGTGTTTGTCGGAGTTTAAAACCATTATGAAAAGTCGGATACCCGGGAATATCGATCGAGATAACCTGATAGAAACTTTGATGCCGGTTTGTGTCAATCAGGCCGCGTTTGAAGATATGGAAACTGTTTTTAAAGCGAGTAAAAAAAGAGCATTAATGACCTACTATTTACTTAATAATCCGATATGGTTGGCTTATTTGAAGACAGTCGGAACGACTTTGGTTGATGTGCGGCGTTTGCATCCATTAAAACAGAAACCGAAGGATCTGATGTCATTGGCACAAAGTGCTTTGGCGGCACATCACATGGTAAAGGCCAGAGACTATATTCAAAAATTGCCCGCAGAGATGCAAAAGGATTTTGGTGAATTTTTACGTCTTTCAATGGCTTATGAAAAAGCTCAAACAGCTACGGATCAATTGATTCTATCATTTGGGAAAAAGGGGGAATAGGAAATGTTAAGGTTTATTTTTATTCTAATCAGTGTTTGTATTGTCGGCTTTCTGATTGTCCAAGATACCTGGATGGTAACGGTACAGGCTTTCGGGTATGAGGTCACAACATCCGCTATTGTTTTTATTATCGGCATCCTGTTTTTAATGTATCTGATACACCTTTTGAAAAAACCGTTCCGCTGGATCAGCGGTTGTCAAACCTGGCTCGCCAAACGAAAACAGTCGCAAAAAGAAGCTTATTTATTATTGGCTCTTAAAACCGTTTTGGATAAGGATACGGCAGCGGTTAAGCAGTTGTTGAAACAGAAAGACGGCTTTTTTGATAAAAAATCGGACGAGAATTATATTTTAACGGCCTTATTTGACCCGTCGGCTTATGCTTTTGAACAATTAATGCATCGGGAAAACACAGAATTGGCAGGAATTAAGGGGCTGCTTTCCTATGCCGATGAGGTCGGTGATTGGCAGGAAGCGGGACGCTTATTGCAGAAAGCAGCCGAAAAACATCCGACAGAACCTTGGATACAGGAGGCACTCTGGACAGTTCATATCCTGCAGAGTGATTGGCATGAAGCCTTGGGGACTTTGGATGTTTTAAAGCAACAAAAGTTGGTGGATAAAGCGGAATATGTCCGTCGAAAGGCTTGCTTGCTGATGAAGTTGGGGCGGGTGAAGGAGGCTTATGCTCTGGATCCCGAAAATCCGGCGGTTGCAATGGCATATGCAACGTTGGAACCCAAAAAGGCCGTTGATATCGTTCAAAAGTTATGGACGAGAATGCCGTGCCAAGATGCATTTTTAATTTATCAACGTCTTATCGCTTCGGAAAAGCCAGCCAAGCAGGTGAAGTTAGTTCAGAAATTAGTGCGGTCTAATCCGGAACATAAGCTGTCTTTGTTGGCGGTGGCTCAAATGGCGATGTCGCAGGAATTATGGAGTATGGCAAAAGAACAATTGGAGATTTATGCCAAGACTTATCCGATAACGGAAAAGGTTGCCCGTATGATGGCTGAAGTGGAAAGAGCCGGTTGGCACCATGAAGAGGCTGCAAAAAAATGGGAGGAAAAAGCCATGATTGCTCCGAAAGAAACAGGGTGGGTATGTGCTGAATGCGGGCATATGACTGAGGCATGGGATGCCAGATGTCCCGCCTGCAATGCATTCGGCAGCATTCGTGTAAAGTAATTATTGAAATTCTTTTATTTTACAGATTTATGCCTATTGACTTTTTGTTTTTTTAGAGCTAGACCTATACGATATCATTGTATGAGCAGAGAGGTCAGTTATGTATTTTGCAGCTTCGGAAAGAGAAACAATCTTTCAAGTTGTGCGACAATTAGTGTATTTTGCTATAATGGTCTGTGGGGCTTTGATGCTTTGGGTCCTGACCGGTCGCTATCGTACGGCTACTTTTTGGGAATTCGGTATTGTTGAGAATATTCAATTAACCATCTTGCTGTTAACGACAGGTGTGTTTTTGGCGAATGCTTTTATATTGAAACAGAATAAGGGATTGTTTATCTTTTTGGCTTGTTTTTGTCTGTTTGCCTGTTGTCGGGAGTTGGATAACTATCTCAACGAAAAGTTACCGATTATCGGATGGAAGTTCGGATACCTTTTCCCGTTGACAGGGTTGGGAATGTTACTTCGGGACAGAAAACAGGCGCGAAACATTTTTTTTCAGTTTTTAAGAACGCCGGCATTCCAAATGATGGGCTTGGTTATAATGATGTTGATCATTGCCGAAATTTTAGGACATCGTCCTCTTATTGAAAAGGTATATGGAAAAAGGATTGATTCGCGTGTCGTGCGCCGTATCTTTGAAGAAGGAATTGAGTATATGGCGTATATCCTGCTGTTGGTGTCGTCGGTGGAAAGCTATTTTAATTTTTCAAAGAAAAAATAGCTGATAAAAGTATCTTGCTTTTTAGTTAAAAGAAATTATATCTTCTGTGATACAGGAGGAGATTATGAATTTGTTGGATGCAATTTGTTCCAGACGGACATACTATTCTATTTCTAAAGAAACATCAATTGATAATAATAAAATAGAACATCTGGTTGCTGAGGCTTTAAAACATACACCGTCGGCATTTAATATGCAAAGTGCCCGAGCGGTATTGCTGTTTGAAAAGCAACATGACCTGTTTTGGGATATCGTTTCGGGCGTGTTAAAAACCGTTGTTCCGGATAAACAATTTCCAACCACAAAAGAACGAATAGACGGATTTAAAGCCGGTTATGGAACAGTTCTGTTTTTTGAAGATGAAACCGTCCGGGGTAAAATGATGGCCAAATATCCGGTTTATCAGGATCGTTTTTTGACTTGGACGGAGCAGGGGAATGCCATGTTGCAGTTGAGCGTTTGGATGTTGTTGGAGGAAAACGGTTTTGGGGCTTCCCTGCAACATTATAATCCGTTGATTGATGAACGGGTTCAAAAAACATGGAATATCCCCAAGAATTGGCGCCTGATTGCACAGATGCCTTTCGGTATTCCGACCGAACCGCCGGCCGAAAAAACTTTTGTTCCGATTAAAGAACGATTGAAAGTTTATTCAAACTAGGAATGGATTTTTTTGAAAACAAAATATTTTCTGAGGTAAAAATTACCGAAAATACCGCAAATTGATGCGATGGCTTTGGCTATGGTCGTTGAAAAAGCAAAATAAAGCAGAGCGTATGTTAAACAAAAATCAACACTGCCCATAATACCGACAACCAGAACATACTTCATCAGTTGTGAAAATCCGGCCCATTTCTTTTGGTCGGTAAAAAGCAGGCGTAAGCAAAGCCAATAATTGCACCAGGCCGATATTAAGAAAGACAGGATAATGTTGTAGGATAAATCAATCGGAAACATATACAGAATTATAAATGCCAAGATATTGCACAGAGCGCTGATGGCACCGATAAAGAGGTAAAGCAAAAACTGCATCGGCAGGGGTGCATCCGGTGCCCCGTATTTGATGATGCAGTAGAGGGCTCGGAAGCCGTCTTTCCAACCTATCTTTTTACCCTCGTCATAGGACCGGGGATTGTATTCAATGGCACATTCCCAAACCTTCAGGCGTTTTTTTGCTAACAGCATTGTAATTTCGGGTTCAAATCCGAAACGATTTTCCTGAAGTTCTGGTAGGATTTTTTGAAGGGCCGATTTGCGGAACAGTTTATAACATGTTTCCATATCCGTAATATCAAAATTGGTGAACATGTTGGAACAAAAAGTTAAAAATTTGTTCATCAGCGTATGCCAAAAATAAAGTGCCCGATGATTATTGGGGCGCAGGTATCGGGAACCGAAAACAACGTCTGTGTCTTTTGTTTTTAAAATATCAACCAGGGTAATGTAATCGGTCGGATTATATTCCATGTCGGCATCTTGAACGCCGATGAAATCACCGGTTGCCTTGGAAAAACCGACGCGTAAGGAAGCCCCTTTACCCTGATTGACTTTATTTTTAAAAACACGAATGATTTTTGGGTATTCCTTTTGTAAAGATTGAGCAATGCGATAACTGTTATCCGTGGAACAGTCATCAACAATGATAATCTCAAGGTCTAATTTTTGTTTTAAAGAAAGTGCTTTTTCAACAATTCGGGCCAAAGTTGCCGTTTCGTTATAGCATGGGATAATTAAGGAAAGTTTTGACATTTCATACTCCGGATTTATGGCTTTTTTCTATTAAAATGAGTAAATTAGACGGGAGTCCCAAAAAATAAGTATAGTGGATTTTAAAATTTCGGATCCCTTGTTTTTGTAACATTTTTTTGATGTCACCTTTAGAACATAGGTTGAGGGTGTTTTCGTTGGCTAATTCCGCTTTACGGAATAATTTTAAAAACCAAAAAAATATTTTTTGAGGAAACCAATGTACCAAAGGAAGAGCCGAATGAAACTCAATCGGATACCAGCGGTTCGGTGTTGTTAACAAAACATATTTTTTTGAAACACGAATGCATTCGGATATGAATTTTTCCTGTTGAGTGCGATTGCCGACATGCTCCAAAACGGCCGATGAAAAAACAAAATCAAAAGTATTGTCGGGGAAGGGGGTTGCACAGCCGTCGCATTGGGTAAATTTTAACCCCTTGTATTTTGAGGTCATCCAGGAAGCATCTTGGTTGGATACGGCTGTTATCTTTTCGGAATGAGGATAAATATTTTCAAAAAAATTGGAATGTCCATGTGTCTGATCCGCGGTTACACCATTATCCAATATACTTTCCATGTTGTTCAAATCAATTAATCCGGCGATCTTTTTATATATTTTTTGCCGACCTTTTTCAATGCAACTGTCCAAAAATTTAGATGTATATGTTAAATACGCTTTATCGGGCATGCGGGCTCCATGTATTGAAATATTTTTTGCATCCTAAACTAAAAAAATGATAATTGCAAGTATATCTTGATGTTTTATAAAAATAGCGATTTTTAAAAATCTCGGCCGGTGGTAAAATATTTCTTGCATTTCAATTCAAAATATGTATAATGAGCAGAAAGCCTGTTGGGCTATCGTCTAATGGTAGGACAGCGGATTCTGATTCCGTCAGTCTTGGTTCGAGTCCAGGTAGCCCAGCCACTTACCCAGATTATCTTATTGAATTTCAAGGAAACTTTTTTGGCGTTTCCCGGGTAAAATTGTGACAAAGTGATGTTTTTCCAGACACCTGATACAGAAAGGTGTGCGAAAATGTATCAAAAAGTGACAAGAAATTTGGGTAAATTTATGGGGACAAATATCCCATGTTTGATACCTTAAAAATTATATCTGCTAGCCAAAAACAATTTGACTTTTAAAAATTTTTTTGTCATCCTTGTGAACAATTGTAACTTTTGAAAGGATATATTTTATGAAAAAAATACTGGTAATCTTACTTATAATATTTACATGTTCATTTTGTCAGGCAGAAGTTACTTCTTTCTTGACAAATGATGAAGTACCAACAGGTGCAAAGTTCCTTCCCCTGCCACCAAAACCAACGGATGCGTCTTTTTATAATGATTGGCAACGTTATCAATGGGGAAAAAGTATTCGTGATACCGAACGCGGGAAACAAGCTATAGCCGATGCAGTTCATACTTTAGAATATTTTTATCAGATTTATTCCGAGCCTTTTGGAATAAAAATTTCCGAAGAAAACACACCGGAAATTTCGGCTCTTTTGGAACGAGTACTTGTAACAGCACAATTATGTAAGGACCAGGCAAAGAAACGCCTTATGCGGACAAGACCTTTTGTGCTATTTAATGAGTCGACACCGATACCAGAAGATGAAGAAAAGCTAAGAGATAATTCCTCTTATCCATCGGGGCATACAACAATGGGATGGGCTATTGCTTTAGTCCTAGCCGAGGTCAATCCGGACCGTCAAGATGAGATTTTAAAGCGAGGATTCGAGTATGGCGAAAGTCGTGTTATTGTCGGATTTCACTTTCAAAGCGATGTTGATGCCGCAAGAATCATTACATCAACCCTTATCAACAGGTTGAATGTTAATGCGGATTTTAGGCAACAACTTAATAGAGCAAAAGCAGAATTTCAACAAAAAAAGCATAAAACCAATTAGTTTGAAAATGGCATGACAAGTCCAGCCAATTTGGATAAAGAGCCATTATTGCTGTTCTTGTATCGGTTCAAAAGACCTTCTTGAAAATTACCTATACAATTCACAGCATCCTTTGATACTGGTCTGGCTTTAGAGATAATAATCTTGTCGGTTGAATGTGAGATATGAGCGGTTGTGCTAGAGTTTGATCCTCTGCTCTGTGCCCTTTATGTTCTTCCTTCTTCAACAGGCGTCCAACTTTATCGAAATAGAAGAGGGTTTCAAATTGAGAATAGGATGATATTGTAATATATGTCCCATCGTTTTTTTGAATTTGTTTATGTATTTGGTCTCCATCTGGATATTCTTGTATTTCAACTTCATTTGGCTTTTTAATAATTCGCCAACGCCAATAATCTCCTTCATAAATATCTGTTGTATAATCATTTACTCTTTGTACTTTTTGTCTGGAAAATTTTTCATTCAAAGTTGAAAGTGCCAATTTTTGTAATCTTAAACATTCCTCTTTGGTTAAACCATATTTTTCCATATAGTAGGTTAAAGCCGTAAAAATATTATCACTGGGATATCTATCATGCGGACATAGAAGCCAGCGTGATTTATCGCTGTGGGCTTGAAACTGGCCTTCATAAAGTTTTCGCCACTTTGAAGTCCGTCGTGTTTTTGTAAACATCCTTTCTAGAGCATACTTTATTGCTTCTCTTTTGAGCTGTTGCTCAGAATAATTCGGGTTTCTGCTTTTAGCAATACCGTACCCCCTTAAGATAGGGTCACTTGAAGCACTTGGACTCCAATTTAATTTTAAGTTCTTTTCCAACTTAAAAAGATGGGTCGATACACTGGCATCTGCCTCTTCCATTAAATTTATAAAATAGGCATCTTGTTCTATAGCAACATTGTGCGATGTTGCATTTTTTTGAAACTGTCGTAAATGTGTTAATTCATGAAATAGTGCTTCTGATGTATGACCGATAAAACTAGGAATAATAGGTGTAATTATAGTTATATTCGATACTTCAGATGAGAAAAAACCGCTAAAAGACCTTATTATTTGTTTCTTTCTGTTAAGAGAAATTTTTTCACCATTAAAATCAGCACTTATGGACCTGAGCAAATTTCGTCCCAAATTAGTCGTTGCGATGATGGCAAAATGTTTTCGAAAAAAGTCCCTGTTTTTCGGGGCAATGGAAAACAGTTTGTCCATCAACTCATCCAATTCCTTTTGTGCTATTTTCTCTGACATCGGCTTAATCTCCAGCTTGCGCAATTATATCATAGATGGATATTTTTGTCAAATCTGATAAATTTCAGTTTGGAAGTTGCATTAAGCTCAGCCAAATACTTTAAACGTCCAGAAATGGGCGTTTTTTCTTTTATTTGCAAGCGCTTATTCTAGCTCGGAACCGAGCTTTTAAAAAATGCCTAAAAATGCTCCACTCCGAACTAATACGTCAAATTTCTCTTTGTTTTCAATATTGGTCAATTAGAATAATTTCGAAATTCAAAAAAAGCTCAAAGATTGAGAGATGCTTGACAAGTAACTCTGGAAAGAATATAATCCAAAAACAAGGCAGAATTTGAATACATGAGGAAGGAATTAAAGATGAATCCAACGGTAATAGGTAGTATGTATGGAACAGCAATAGGTGCAGCTATTTGTTTGAGTGTTGTTTATGGTTGTTGGTTGGCAAAACAACACAAAAAGGATCCACCACCTCAAGTCAAATTATCTGATAATGGAGATGAAAAAAGACTGGCTAGTGCCACTAAATACATCAAAGCCATTTGTCGGGATTAGAACTATCACAATGCTGATTTCAGCCCGTGTATTGCAAGATGACCCCAGCCAAACCGCACAAGTCATCTAAAACGATGACTTTTCCCTTTATTTATAAGTAGTTATATTGGTTCGAGCTTAAATTTTCAAAAATGCTTATTTTTTGGTTCTGGTCGAACCAGTAAATTATGAAAGCTTTATCTTGCAATAGCTTATACTATAGTAAATCATCAAAAGACCTCTAAAATAAGAAAAAATTGACAAAAATACATATCCATGATATACTGTCCTTTCAGAAAGGAAATTTTATGCATTTATCAGATCAGCAATCCAAAGATAAAAATTTTGTTTGTGAATTAGCTGGACAAGCTTTAGGTACTCCAGTAACCCACCTACGTCAATTGGGTGGTTCTATTTCCTATAACTATGAGGTTAACCATCGCTATATCCTTAAATTACCCAGCGAGAGAACATTTCCCAATAGTTGGGTTTTACAGGAACGGTATATGCCTATTTTGCAAAAATATTTGACATATCAAATCCCTCAGCCACAAACAAAGGTAGTTTGGTCAAAAGATAAAACACAATCTTTTATGGCAATGAGTTATCCCAAAATAGACGGTAACTGTGTAGGTGACACATTTGAATTTGCTCAAAAAGATCGTCCATTTAAGGTTCATTTTTGGGAACAACTTTCCGACGCTGCGAATCAGCTGCACAGTATCCCTTTATCAAAAATTCCTCTTAAAATTCCGACAAAAGAAGAAGAATTTCAGGAATGTTTTTTTAGTGGTACGATTTCCAAAGGATCTTCTTATTTGAAAAGAAAAATAATCCATGCATTATTTCACGATCCTTTTTTTGGTTTAGATAAGTCGGCAGATAAAACGGATGTATTAGCCCATTCTGATTTACATTCCGGAAATGTTCTTTTTAATGATAAAAATGAATTGGTTGCTCTTTTGGATTTTGATACTTTGGGATGTGGAGATCGTTTTTGGGAATTTCGACCAAAGCTATATGCAGATTCTCAAGATACCAGTTTATTCAGGGAAATCTATTCTTCTAGAACAGGCCATCGAATTAATTTTAATGACATCTATGCGATGCACCAACTTTTTTATTTTGGACAGCTCTTGGCAAGTGCATTTGCAACCTATGATGCTCTTTCACCGGCTCAAAATATAAAAAGGCTAAAATCTCATTTGAAAGATAAAGATAAAATGATGAGATCAATCCAACGAGCATTTAAATCACTTTAATTTTATTTTATATTTCTGATCAAAAGTGAATTTCGGCTCGTACATTGCACGACGACTCCAGCCAAACCGCACAAGTCATCTAAATAGATGACTTTTTCTTTTGTTTCTAAGCGCTTATGATAGCTCGGAACTGAGATTTTAGAAAACACCCAAAAATGAGCTATTCCGAGCCATAAAGACTTTTATTTCTGGATTCTCGATCTGATTTGCATCAAGACATTTCCAATGCGATTCATGCCACTTCCTTCACCAAAACCACACTTATAACATATTGGACACGACTTTATTAACATCGCATTACCCGTTGATTTTAATAATTCAGCAGCATCTGTATTTTGGGTAAACTTGGCCCATAAACCTTCTTCCATAATTTTAAATTTATTTTTATCAAAATCTTTTCTACGATTGATTTTATATTCAGGCGTTTTTGTCAGCAATCGTGCATCATCAGGATTTTTCAATTTTAAAATAGTATCAAATCTTTTATCTGAAGCATAAAACTTCATGGCTTGGTAGTAATGCTCGACTGTTGAGAAAATGTAATCCGCACCATCCACCGACATTTTTATTGGAAAAGCTGCCAACGGTGATAAAAACCAATATTTTCCCGTTGGAGTACAAAATCTTATTTCTTTTGACATCTACAAACCTCTTTTAAAGATTTTATCAGGAACTCTATTTAATGTCAATATTCCTGTTTCTAAAGCTGAATTTCAGCTCGGAAATTGCACGACAACCCCAGCCAGTAAAAAAATCCGCCCGTTTAGGCGGTTTTTGATAACAAAAGAGTATATCGAATGAAGCCCTATAAAATTATTCTCTACAACAATCCACAAAAGTATGCAAAATTTTATTTAAAAGCGTTTTTCTGATATTTACGATTTCGGATGAGGTACATTCATAGATATTTTCTTTATCTTCAAAAGAAATCTTTTTATCGTTAATTGAAATAATTCGTACTATTTCGGTGACAGATACCTTATCATCCATAAAAGTAATTTTCACCGTATCGCCCGAACGATATTTTTTATGAGCTGATTTATAATCAAATTTTTTCATATTATTTCCCTTTTCGTTCATTTTATTTAACATAACAAAATAAGTCAATACTTAAATTTCTGGTTCGGAAATTGCACGACGAATCCAGCCAGTAAAAAATCCGCCCGTTTGGGCGGTTTTTGGTATCTTATGTATTCTGAATTTTTTACTTATCAACTTTGTCGAGCTTTTAATTCAGCCATTCTTTTCGAAAAACGGTTTAATTTAAAATCTTTATGTTCTTCCACCAACTCATGAATTTTATAAATCATCTTGATTTGTGCTAATGTAATTTCAACATCAGCTAACTCATCAGCAATATCTTCTATATTTCCACGATCACGCAATTCTTTGCATAATTCCTTTGTCAATTCTGACATTTCTTCAATCGCCATCACTTTTTGAGAAGTAACACCAAAAAATTCAATAGCATCTTCATAAATCTTTTGTTCTTGTTCTTTATTCATTTTTTTTACCTTTCTTTATAAACTAGCATATTATAGCATATCAAAGGAAATTTTTCAATCAAATTACTGGATAAACTTCAGCTAATAAAAAACTTATCATTAAATTTATCTTATGGACACTTTATTTCATAAAAGAAAGAACTTCTAGCAATTTCTTTGAAGCATTTCTTTTCCCCTGTTGAATAAATAAATTTATAGGTATCATTTTCCTGAGTAAACTCACCCGATTTATCGTCTGTTTTCGTATAAAAATGATTATCGTGAAACGAAATACAATCAGTACCACCGTTTTGATATGAAACATAAAAAAATTCTGAAAGCGATTCGGGATTATCATTCACAAATCGTATATCTCTAAAATAATCCATCCCCTCATTATTTGTTTTATCTTTATCAATCATAACAATTTTAACCTGATTTTTAAATGAGTCATAAGCCTCTTTACTTGGAAAAGATCCCCATAAATAATTTGGTGTTAATACCAAAGGATTTTTATCGGATATATATTTATTAAAATAAGATTCATCATGCCAAATGGGTATATAATTCCTTTTCAAATCCATATTTTTCCATTGCTCAATTGTTTCAGCCATCTTCAAAAAATCTTCTGTTATTCCGCCCATTATGCATGCTTGATAGTATTTACTATTTTCATCTTGTTTTAAATATGCTGGAGAATCTTTATCTGAACAATATGGATATTCATCATCAGTTTTATAATAATTAGGATGTAATCCTGCAATTATTTTTTGTGTTTTACTCGGAAGTATATCACCTTCAATAGGCTGGATAAACCATGCATTGGCATT
>Ga0310690_10004156_pt1 | contig 20890 bp, 19 predicted proteins | sample AusTroGonzalo_MG_2_FD_207661 | JGI IMG/M metagenome (GOLD analysis project Ga0310690, IMG submission 207661) | Bovine rumen microbial communities from tropical cattle in Woodstock, Queensland, Australia - Gonzalo_04 (v2) (version 2) | ecosystem: Host-associated > Mammals > Digestive system >... | reverse complement strand
ATTTTTGATTTTAATGTTAAATAAGGGTTTGTAAATGCAATTTTATATTCTTTATCTCCGGGTGCATATATAGTATTTCCATCTTTATCTTTAAGTGTTGAATCAAAGATATTATAAATACCTGCACCAAAACCTAAAAATGAATTTGAATATGCCATAACTTCAATTCCTACCGTATAAACATCATCAACTTTTACAGGGTCCCTGCTAACTTCAGGCTTTGCATTTACCGTTCTTCCAACCTTTATTTCTATTTCTGTTTTTGATTTGTCTTTTGAGTAGTTAAAAATGCTGCCACATTCTTCTTTTTCCGCTTTATCTTCTTTTTTCGCTTTCTCTACTTTTTCTGTTTTTTCTACGACAGGTTCAGCTTCCTCTATTTCTTCTTCTACGACAGCTTCCGCTTTATTTATTTGTTTGTTTTGCTCGGTTTGAATTGCCTCTTTTTGAATATTGTTTTCTTCCTTTTGAATAACATCATCTTGTTGAGAAAATGCAGGAATTGTAAAAACTGCCAACATAAATGCAACTACAAGTACTGTTTTTTTCATTTAACCGCTCCTTAAAATTATTTAAACTATTTAAATATTATATTAAAAATTTTTTTATAAAACAAATTAATTTTAGCTGAAAAGCCGATAAATTGAGAGTTTGACACTAAGCGAAAAAACAAATATAATTTCTAAAAAAAGGAGTTTTTATGAGAAAAAATTTCGGACAACAAACTTGGTTTTATCCTATGCCGGTATTAATAGTTGCAGCTTACGACGAAAACGGCAATGCAAATGCAATGAATGCGGCTTGGGGCGGAATATACGACTATAAAAAAGTTATAATTTGTTTGGATGAAAGCCACAAAACAACAAAAAATATAAAAATAAAAAAAGCTTTTACAATAAGTTTTGCTACCGCAAAATATGTAAAAGAATGTGATTATTTAGGAATTGCTTCGGGAAATAAAGTTCCAAATAAAATTCAAAAAGCAGGTTTTACCGTTGAAAAAAGTTCTTTTGTTGATGCCCCGATAATAAATGAATTACCTATGACATTAGAATGTAACTTGATAAAGTTTGATGATAACGGAAATATTATAGGTGAAATTGTTAATGTTAGTGCAAAAGAAGATATTTTAAATGATAAAGGACAAATCGATCCGTTAAAATTACAACCTATATGTTACGATAGTGTAGGACATAAATATTTAAAAATAAATGAAATTGCCGGAAATGCATTTGAAGACGGTAAAAAAATAAAATAATATATTTTTATTTTTCTAATGCACTAATTTTATTTATTCTTTTTAGGTGCCTTTCTTCAAATTTTGTTTCAAGATAAATTTTTATTCTTTCACATATTTCGTCGATTGTGGCAAACCTTGCACCTAAACAAATAATATTAGCATTATTGTGTTGTGCTATAAGGGCAGCAGTTTCTTTATTCCAACAAACTGCAGCCCTTATACCTTTAACTTTATTTGCGACAATACTCATGCCTATTCCCGTTCCGCAAACTAAAATTCCTTTATCTGCTGTTTTTTGTGCAACAGCTTCGGCAACTTTAAAGGCAAAATCGGGATAGTCACAACTTTGGTTTGAAAAAGTTCCAAAATCGGTAACGGTATGCCCTAATTTTTTAACAAAATTTATAATTTCGTTTTTTATTTCAAAAGCGGCATGGTCACAGCCGAATGCTATGTTCATTTTTATTCCTATAATATAAAAAGTTTGTCGCCGTTTTTTACACCTGCAGCATTTGCTTCTTCCATATCCAAATGACATTCCAATGCCATTTTATCACTTACCCTTGCAATAACATTATCAAAAACAAGGCCTCTTTCCCCTTCAGTTTTTAATTTTAATTTGTCACCGTGTTTAATACCATAAAACTCGGCATCTTTCGTTGTAAAATGGATATGCCTTTTTGCAACTATGCAACCTTCTTTTAAATCGATTGAACCTGCAGGACCTATAACTTTTATCGGTTCGGAACCTGCCAAATCGCCCGATAACCTTATACAAACTTTAACACCTAACCTTATTGCATCCGTTACAAAAACTTCAACTTGAGTTTGTTTTCTTAACGGACCTAAAACTCTTACTTTTTCAATAGCTCTTTTAGGACCTTGTATTGTAACGGTTTCATCACAAGCATGTTCGCCCGGTTGAACCAAATCTTTTGTTTTTGTTAAAGTGTGTCCTTTACCGAATAATATTTCCATATCTTCTTTAGATAAATGGATATGCCTGTTTGAGACATTTGTTAAAATCGGATTATTTGCTCTGTTTTCATTCATTTTTTTCATTCCTTGCTATTTTTGTTGTTTCAATACATCTATACTTCCATACATCCATACTTCAAAATTTGCTTTGGCAAATTTTAGTTGTTGAATTTTACTAAAGCTTCAAAAGAGTCTGCTTTTAAACTTGCTCCACCTACTAAACCACCGTCGATATCTTCTTTTTTCATAAGTTCTTTAACATTATCCGGTTTTACGGAACCTCCGTAAAGAATTCTTATTTCTTGGCTAACTTCACCGTACATTTCACCGTAAATTTTTCTTATGAAGGCATGTACTTCTTGTGCTTGGTCCGGGGTTGCCGTTTTACCTGTTCCTATTGCCCAAACAGGTTCGTAAGCTATAACTATTTTTGCAGCTTCTTCTTTTGATAAATCTTTTAAACCTTCTCTTACTTGAGCTTCTATAACTTTAAATGTAACATCGTCTTCTCTTTCTTTTAAAGTTTCCCCTACACAAACTACCGGAATTAAATTGTTTGCCAAAGCAGCTTTAACCTTTTTGTTTACCGTTTCGTTTGTTTCGCCGAAATATTGTCTTCTTTCGGAATGTCCGATTATTGTGTATGTGCAGCCTGCATCTACTAACATATTAGGAGCAATTTCTCCTGTGAAAGCACCTTTTGCTTCCCAGAAAATATCTTGAGCACCTATGTTTATATTTGTTCCTTTAGCTTCATTTGCCAAAGCGGAAAGTGCGGTAAATGTAGGGCATATTAAAACATCAACATCTTTAACATCCGCAATTTTTCCTTTTAATTCTTTAACCATAGCAACTGCTTCCGGTATGGTCTTGTTCATTTTCCAGTTTCCTGCCATAAGTGGTTTTCTTGCCATTTTATATCTCCTTAAAATAATATTTATTCTTGATATAATACAATAATTTTAGATAAAAAATCAAAAGGTTTATTTTCAACGGATTATTAAAAATTTTTAGGATGTTAATATTAAAATAAATATTTCTTTATTTTATTTTTTTATTAATACGGTTATTATTAAAATTGCAACAAGTAATATCAAAACGGCAACCGATATTAAAAGCCATTTTAATATTTTTAATACTTTATTTAATGTATCGTTTGTTTGAAAAAATTGTTGCTGAACAAAATTTGTTGCCGCAGCTCCGAAAAAAAGCAAATCGTCAATCCAACCGACAACAGGAGCAAAATCCATATCCATCGGATTTATTCCGTAAATTATTGAAGCTATTAACCATATCCATGCCCAAACTTTTTTATTCTTGTTTTCTTTGTTTTGTTTGATTTCTTCAATATCAACTATTTCAGGTTCTATAGGTTTTTCTTCTTGTTCCATTTGATTTTCCTTAATTTTGATGACTTAATTATAGCATTTTAATTTGATTCTATTGCACTTTTCATTTCTTTAACATAGTTGTATATATGTTCGTCTGCATTGTTACCGTATTCTTTTATAATTTTAATAATTGCACTGCCTACTATTACACCATCGGCAATTTCCGCCATTTGTTTTGCCTGTTCGGGTGAATGTATTCCGAAACCTATTGCAGCAGGAACTTTTGTTACATTTCTTACGGAATCCAAAATGGATTTTAAATCGGTTTTTATTTCGTTTCTAATACCTGTTACACCCATTGAGGATACAATATACAAAAAGCCTTCGGCTTCTTTTGCAATTTGTTTTATTCTATCTTCCGATGTCGGAGCTATTAAAGAAATAATTTTTATATCATATTTTTTTACACAATCGGAAATTTCGTTTTTTTCTTCAAAAGGCAAATCCGGAATAATTATACCGTCTATACCGATTAAAGAACACTGTTTAAAAAAATTATCATAACCGTATTTAAAAACGGGGTTTACATAAGTCATAAAAACAAGCGGAATTGAAACTGTTTTTCTTAACTTTTTTACAAGTTCAAAAATTTTATCAAGGTTTGTTCCTTGTTCCAATGCTTTTTGGCTTGCTTCCTGAATTACGGGACCTTCCGCAATAGGATCCGAGAAAGGAATTCCTATTTCTATCAAATCGGCACCTGCCGAAACCATTTTATAGATAAAATCTTCCGTTTTATTTATATTCGGGTATCCTGCCGTTATAAACGGTATAAATGCTTTGTTATTTTTAAATGCTGACTCTATTCTATTCATATATTTTTTCTCCTCTATATCTTGCAATTGCAGCAACATCTTTATCGCCTCTTCCGGAAAGGCAAATTATAATACTTTCTTTTTTATCGATTTTCGGTGCTATCTTTCGAACATAAGCAACAGCATGTGCACTTTCTATTGCACAAATTATTCCTTCTGTTCTTGCAAGATATTCAAATGCACTAACGGCTTCTTCATCGGTTATAGAAACATATTCTGCTCTTTTTGTATCGTGTAAATATGCATGTTCCGGGCCTATTCCCGGATAATCAAGCCCTGCAGAAATTGAATAAACTTCAGCAATTTGCCCGTATTTGTCTTGGCAGAAATAAGACTTCATCCCGTGAAATATTCCTACTTCACCTTTTGCAATTGATGCTGCATGTTTATCGGTATCAATTCCTTTTCCCGCTGCTTCGCAACCTATAAGTTTAACATCTTTATCCTGTATAAAATTATAAAACATTCCCATTGAATTGCTTCCGCCGCCTACACAAGCAACAACAGCATAGGGAAGTTTCCCTTCGTATTCCAAAATTTGTTGTCTTGCTTCTTTGCTTATTACACTTTGAAAATCTCTTACTATTGTCGGGAAAGGGTGCGGACCCATAACGGAACCCAAAACATAATGAGTGTCTGTTACCCTTGTTGTCCAATTTCGCATAGCTTCGTTAACGGCATCTTTTAAAACTTTTGTTCCCGATGTTACCGCATTTACTTTTGCACCTAAAAGTTTCATTCTGTAAACATTTAAGGCTTGCCTTTTTGTATCTTCCTCGCCCATAAATATTTCACATTCCATACCTAAAAGTGCGGCTGCTGTGGCAGTTGCAACTCCGTGCTGACCTGCACCTGTTTCTGCTATAACTCTTGTTTTGCCCATTTTTTTTGCAAGAAGAACTTGCCCTAAAACATTATTTATTTTATGGGAACCTGTATGGTTTAAATCTTCTCTTTTTAAATATATTTTTGCCCCGCCTAAATCTTTTGTCATTTTTTCGGCAAAATATAAAAGAGACGGTCTTCCGGCATAATTTTTTAATAATGTATTTAATTCGTTTATAAATTTCGGATTATTTTTATAATATTCATACTGCTTTTCAAGATTTGTTATCTCGTTCATAAGTGTTTCGGGAATATATTGTCCGCCGTATATTCCAAACCTTGTATTATTCATTTTTTGCTCCTCTGACTATGTTTATCATGTTTAATATTTTTTGTTTATCTTTTACTTTATTTGTTTCTACACCGCTTGATACATCTATGCAATACGGATTTAATTTTAATGCTTGTCCTATATTATTCTCATTGATACCGCCTGCAAGGAAATAAGGTCTTATAAAATTTTTTATTAAGTTCCAATTAAATTGTTTTCCTTCACCCATTCCAGCATCAAACATCAACCAATCTGCTTGACAGTTCCGCCATCGTATAATATCTTCGCCTGTTTTTACTTTCACCGCTTTTATTATTTTTTTTGAACAAACCTTTTTTAACTTGTTTATATAATTATCATCTTCATCACCATGTAACTGGACAAAATCAATAATATTTTTATTACAAATTTCGACTATTTTATTTATATTTTCATTTACAAAAACACCAACCGACAAAATATTTTTATTTAATTTGTTTTTTAATTTTTGTGCTGTTTCAATTGATACTTGTCTGTGACTTTTTGCAAAAACAAAACCGATGTAATCGGGCATTGCCTCGTTTACATATTCTACGTCACATTCTCTGAATAAACCGCATATTTTTATTTTTGTCATTTTATTCCTACCTCACACAACAAATTTAACTACGAGATTCCCGCTAACGACCTGCGGGAATGACAGATGATAGTGAAGAAAGGAATTGCTTCTTGTTTTTGCTCAACATCATACTTTCACCTATTAATGCACCGTTAAAACCTGCCTGTTTTAAAATTTTTATATCATATGCAGTTTTTATTCCGCTTTCCGAAATTATTATTTTTTCTTCCGGAATATGTTTCCTTAATTTCAATGAAGTATTAATATCAACCGTAAAAGTTTTTAAATCTCTGTTATTTATTCCTATAATTTCCGCACCGCTGTTTAATGCTTTTTTTATTTCGTCCTCATTATGTGTTTCAACAAGACAATTTAATTTTAAATTCGTCGCAATATTTATAAAATTTTTCAAAATTTTTTCATCAAGAATTGCACAAATAAGTAAAATTGCACTTGCCCCGATAAGTTTTGCCTGATATATTTGATACTCGTCAATAATAAAATCTTTTCTTAAAACGGGAATATCTACGGCTTTTGAAATTTCATATAAATATTTGTCATTGCCTTGAAAAAAATTCGGTTCGGTAAGAACGGAAATTGCAGCAGCACCTGAGCATTCATATTCTTTTGCTATATCAATGTAAGGAAAATCTTTCACTATTACACCTTTTGAAGGTGATGCTTTTTTTATTTCACAAATAAAAGCAAAATCTTTACTTTTTAAAGAATCTTTAAATGAAACTTTTTTATTTAAAGAAACAGATAAAACTTCATGCTTTAAAACTTCAATATTTTTTCCTTTTTTCTCTTTTTCTATTCTTTCTTTTTGTTTGGTAACTATATCATCAAGTATCATTTTTTAGTCCTTATTGGATAATTCAACATACTTTTCTAACTGATTTAATGCTTTTTTATTTTCAACAACTTCTTTCGCGATATTAACGGCATCTTTTATTGAAATTTCAGGTTTGGCAACATGTATTGCCGCTGCGGAATTTAGTATAACCGCATCTGTTTTTGCACCCTTTGCTCCGGACAAAATATCTTTTGTTATTTTTGCATTTTCTTGCGGTGTTCCCCCGAGCAAATCTTGTTTTTTACATTTTTTCATACCAAACTGTTCAGGTTCTATTTCATAAGTTTTATATTTTCCGTTGACGACTTCACAAACTCTAGTTACAGAACTTGCAGAAATTTCGTCAAGCCCGTCTGTTCCGTAAACAACCATCGCACTTTTAACACCTAAATTCGATAAAACATGTGCCATGGGTTCAATTAAATCTTTGTCATATACACCTAAAAGCTGCATATTTGCACCTGCAGGGTTTACCAAAGGTCCTAAAATATTAAATATTGTTCTTATACCGAGTTCTTTTCTGACAGGGGCAACATATTTCATTGCTATATGATAATTTTGTGCAAACAAAAAACAAAAATTTATTTTTTCTAAAATTTCTTTACTTTTTTCAGGTGATATTGTTATTTTTGCACCGAGTGCTTCCAAAACATCTGCAGCACCGCATTTACTTGATGCTGCTCTGTTACCGTGTTTTGCTATCGGTATTCCTGCAGCAGAAACGACAAATGAAGATGTTGTTGAAATATTAAACGAATTCGACTTATCTCCGCCGGTTCCTACAATTTCCAATATATCCATATTGTTAAGAAGTTTTATACAATGTTTTCTCATACCTGATGCGGCACCTGTAATTTCTTCTATTGTTTCTTTTTTCATACTCATTGCGGTTAAAAAAGCCGACATTTGTATTTGGCTTGCTTTACCGCTCATTATTTCATCCAATACATATTCCGATTCTTCAAAACTTAAATTTTGTTTTGCAACGGCTTTTATTATTGCATCTTTAATCATTTTTCCTCCTAAAAATCGCTTTGCGATTTTTGATGTATAGATGTATGGAAGTATGGATGCATAGCAACTACAAACAACATTTTTTCATTTATCAACTTTTTTGCATCACAAAAAATTTCTATACCTCTATTCTTCTATGCCTCCATACCTCAAGCTTTTTTCTGCAAAAAATTTTTTATTATCTGGTATCCGTTCGGAGTTAAAACCGATTCTGGATGAAACTGCACACCATAAACATTTTTTTCTTTATCATAAACCGCCATAATTTCATTATCTTCAATTGTTCTTGCAGCAACAGTCAATTCTTTCGGTAAAGTTTTTTCTATCACCGCAAGAGAATGGTATCTTCCAACAATTATTGTTTGCGGTAAATTTTTAAATAGCAGACATATTTCGTCTATTTTAATCTTTGATTGTTTTCCGTGCATTAAAGTTTTTGCATAAGAAACGGTAGCACCGTAAGCTTCACATATCGCCTGATGTCCTAAACAAACACCCAATATAGGAATTTTACCTGCAAAGAATTTAACTACATCTATACAAATTCCGGCATCAGCCGGTTTTCCGGGACCCGGTGATAAAATTATTTTTTCGGGATTTAATTTTTTTATTTCCTCTATTGTTATTTCGTTATTTCTTGCAACTTTTATGTCGGAATTTATTGAACCGACATATTGATAAAGATTATAAACAAAACTGTCGTAATTATCTATTAATAAAATCATATTACCTCTTTTCCTCTAATTATCCATTCTTCTATTCTTCTAATCTTCTAAATTTTCGTTTTGCGAAAATTTTAGAGCATTAACAACTGCTTTTGCTTTATTTATGCATTCCTGATACTCGTTTTCCGGAACACTGTCTGCAACTATTCCTGCACCGGAACGAACAAACACTTTATTGTTTTTCTTAAATGCTATTCTTATTGAAATACAAGTATCCATATTACCTGAAAAATCTATATATCCTATTGCTCCGCCGTAAATTCCTCTTTTGTTTTGTTCTAACTCATTTATTATTTGGCATGCTCTTATTTTAGGTGCACCTGAAAGAGTTCCTGCGGGAAGAACCGTTTCTATGGCATCAAGTGCCGTTTTATTTTCGCTTATTTCTCCTCTAACGGTTGAGCCTATATGCATAACATGCGAAAACCTTTCTATACTCATGTATTTTTCAACTTGGACCGAGCCGAATTTGCTTATTTTACCTAAATCGTTTCTGCCTAAATCCACAAGCATATTATGTTCTGCAAGTTCTTTTTTATCGGAAAGAAGTTCTTTTTCAAGTTGCAAATCTTCTTCATGAGTTTTTCCTCTCGGTCTTGTTCCTGCTAAAGGGAAAGTATGTAAAACTCCGTTATTTAATTTTACCAACGTTTCCGGCGATGCACCTGCTATTTCAATGTCGTTACTGCAAAAATAAAACATATAAGGTGACGGATTTGTTGTTCTTAAAATTCTGTATGTATCTAATAAACTTCCATCAACATCGGCATCAATTCTGTTGGATAATACCGCCTGAAAAATATCACCGTCTTTTATGTATTCTTTTATTTTATTTACCATATTGCAATATTGTTCTTTATTGAACAAATATCTGAAATCGGATTTTATTTTTAACGGTTCATCTTTTGCCGGTGTTCCGTTTTTTATGAGGTCTGCCATTTTGTTAAGTTCCAAAACGGCATTATCATAATTTTGTTTTAGGTTATCTGTTTTTATATTAACGATTAAAATTATTTTTTGTTTAAGATTATCAAAAACAATAACTTTATCAAAAAGCATTAAATCAACATCGTTAAAATTTTCGTCATCGTTAGCAATTAATTTTAAAGAAGATTCTCCGTATTTAATATAATCGTAAGAAAAATATCCTACAAGTCCGCCGGTAAATGTCGGTAAATTTTCAACTTTAGGGCTTTTATTTTCTTCTATAATGTTTTTTATATATTTTTTAGGATTATCGTTTTTTGATATTACTTCACCGTTTATTTTTATTACACCGTTTAAACAGGTAAACTCAAGTTTAGGGTCATAACCTAAAAATGTATATCTGCCCCATGTTGAAGAATCTTCCAAACTTTCAAGCATATAACAATGGCTGCTTACCGATTTTAAAATTTTTAAAACTTGTATAGGGGTTTTTATATCGCTAAATATTTGGCAACTTATAGGAATTGTTTTATAACCGTTTGCCAATCGGATGGCTTGTTCATAACTTGGAATATACATTTTAACACCTCAAAAAATAAAAAAATTCATCCGTAACAAAAAATTTGTCAAGGACGAATTATATTATCCGCGGTGCCACCTTGATTTGAAACATATCAATAAATATATTTCACTCTTATCGGAATACTAACATATTCCCGGCAACTTACGTATGCCCTACGTTGCAGAATACTCAAAGGTTTCCCTTCTTTGACTGCACCCTCTGCGGTCCATTTCAGAAAGCTTAAACTTCCTTAATAAGCTGCTTACTGCCCGCTTCTCACCACCCGGGCTCGCTGTTAGTGCACTTCTTATTTTTATCTCCGCATCAACGGTTTATTTATTTTATTTGTAGATTGTATTATTATTTTTTTTATTTGTCAAGCAACAAATTTTTGAAATATTTTTATTATTTATATCTCTTTTTTATCTCTTCCATAAATATATCTTTTTTTTTGTTATTCTGTATTTCAGGAATATATTTCTTATTATCATCATTGCTATTCTTATTTTCTTTTTTTACATTTAAAACTTTTTTTGAATTTTGTTTCTTTATAAAATAAAAAGCATAAAAAATAAAAGTAATTACTATTATTATCAATATTATTCCTACTGCAAAATCTTGTTTGTTTTCTTCTTGTTTTGTTTCTTCTATTGATCTTTCTTCATTATCTTTTTCAACTTTTGTCAAACCATATTCTTCTAGTAATCCATTTATAGTTTTTTCAGTGTCTTCTATATTATCAATTAATTTATTTTGTTCTTTATCTTCAGTATCAAGTTTTTGTTTTAGTTGTAATAGTTTATCAATATAATTATTTTTGACAAATAAATCGATTTCTTCTTTTATATATTTTGTTCTTAAGCTTGATATTGTTTGTGCTCTGTTATAACAGTTCCTAATAAATTGTCCTTCTTCATCAGTTATTTGAGAACTACTATACGATAATGTAGTTTCTAATGTTATAAAGAATAAAACATATAATATTAATAATATTTTCTTTTGATTTTTCATTTTTTTCTAATAAAAACATACAAAAATAACAAACAAAACATTAATATATAATTCAATTATAAACAGTTATTATTTTATTAAAAATCTACAATATTTGTAAATAAAAATAAAATAAAAAAATTAACATAGATAAATACTAAAAATTAAGATATTTTAAAATTAGGTTTTATAAGAATGTTTTCAAAAAAAGTTGTTCCGCATGCGAGATCAAACTGTTCTTTTTTTAATGAACGGTTTATTTTATCGACAATATTAACATCTTTTAAAAGAGAAATATCTTTAATATTTTCTTTTTTTATAACTAAAGTAATTTGTGCCGACGGATATTTTTGTTTAAATTCGTTTATTTTGTCTAAACAATATTCAAAATTATTTTTAAATTTAATAATTATTTTCGGTTTTGGATGGTGTGTTAAATATTCATTGAGGTTTTTAGACCAATAATATTTATTTGTAAATTCCGAAATTTTATTTAACTCTTTTTCAACTATCAAAGCTTTTTCTTCCAAATTATCTTCTTTTTTTATTTCAATAGGATAACCGTAAAGTGCAACCGTTTTTGAAAAAGGTAAAGGCAATTTGAATTTGTCCCAAGATTTATTAAATATTAAAGAATTTTTTGCCACGGAAGAAATAGGAATTAACCGTATACCTACTTTTTGAGACACGAGTAATAAACCCGGTTTAACTTTGTAAATAGGTCCTTTAGGCCCGTCAACCGTAAATGCAACATAATGACCTTTTCTTGCATAACGTATTGTTTCAATTAATGCTTTTTCGGCATCTTTTGAAGAAGAACCTCTAACGGCAATGAAACCGAAATCTTTTAAAACTCCGGCTTGAATTTCCCCGTCTTTTGACATACTGCACATAGCTACAATTTGTCTGCCGGAATTAAGGCATAAAGGTAAAATTTGGTCACCGTGCCATAGTGCATAAACACTTTGTTTTTCAAACCTCGGAACAAGTTCTATTACTTTTACCCTTAAAGTTTTTTTTGTAAAAGCTACATAACAGTATGCAAGTTTTGATAATATTTTTCTCGAATTGATTATTCCCATTTTTATTATATTTATTGTGTTTTTTTATAGTATTCGGCAGAAAATATAACATAAAAACAACTTGTTGTCAATAAATAAAGTTCTCTTTTATTCGGCAATAATTTTTTTATGTTTTTCCGTATAAATTTTAAATAAATTTATTGATATAAAAAGCAATACGGCTATTGTTATCATTAAATATCTGCTAAAAATTATAAAACCGAAAATATTAAGTATTGTATTTGTTAAAACTATAAAAGTTATGACTGCAAAACTTTTATTAACGTATTTTTCATAACCGTTTTTAAGAACCGTATTATGCACTTTTATCCCTAAAGGAAAACCTATCATTCCCCCTATTGCTATAACAATAGACATTGTAATTATTGTCCAATCCGCTTTCCCGTCGGCAAAAGCATAATACATACCGCCGGTAAAAGTTGTTATAAGAAGTAACACTCTTATACATTTGGAAGTTATAAGTTCGGGAACTTTAAAAATATTTGCAAGGGTAGGTCTGAAAAATATTGCACCGCCTACACCCATTACCGAGCTGAAAACACCGACTACCATACCTATAAAAAATGCAATTATTGATTGTTTGTTTGAAATAGTTGGAATTTTTGTTTCGTATTCGCTTGTTTTACCGAATAACACAATTGAACCGAGTGTAACCATAAAAATACAAAATATGACAAGAAGTGCTATAGAGCCGAACCTTTCATAAAAAAATCTGTTGACTATTTTACCGCTGAAAGCAAGCAGAAATGCACCGAAACCTAACGGTATTACAAGTTTTGTTGCAACAGAATTTTTGTTCCAGTCCAAACTTTTAATATCTTTTGTAACAGACATTACTATTGACGGAAACATTTGCAAAAGCCCAACACCTACAGCTTCGTTAGGAGTAAAACCGAAAATTAACATTGTAGGAACTATCAGCCACCCGCAACCTACACCCCAAAAACCGCCCGAAAACATTCCTACAAAACCTATCAACGGAAGTAAAAAATATATGTACATAATTGAATATGCAGTCTTCTTAGAATGTAACTTTATTTATCAAGTTTATAATGTTCTTGAATAGGGCAAACTTCCCAATCATAATTTCTTTTGGCTTTTATAGCTTCAATACTTGCACGGGCTGCGGCAAGTGTTGTAACTATAGGAACATTATACATTAAAGCTGTTCTTCTTATACTATAACCGTCGTGATGGCTTTTTTGTCCCGACGGAGTATTAACGATTAAAGCAACTTCTTTATTGGATATTATATCGACAACATTAGGTCTGCCTTCCTGAATTTTATGAACTTCTTTTACATTAAGTCCGTTTTCGTTGAAAAATTCTGCCGTATGTTTTGTTGCTATAACATTAAAACCGAGCTCGATAAAATCTTTTGCAATTTCAAGCCCTTTGGATTTATCTCTTTGCCCTAAACTTATAAATACCGTTCCGCTGTCAGGTAATATTGTACCTGAAGCAAGTTCGGCTTTTGCAAATGCTTTACCGAAATCTTTATCTATGCCCATAACTTCGCCGGTACTTTTCATTTCAGGTCCTAAAACCGTATCTACATTTGCAAACCTTATCCACGGTAAAACAACTTCTTTTACACAAGTATAGTCGATATGTTTAAGTTGACCGTTCAAATATTCTTTAGGAATCAAATCTTTAACGGATTTTCCTATCATAACTTTTGAAGCAAGTTTTGCTAACGGATAACTTACCGCTTTTGAAACAAACGGAACCGTTCTTGAAGCTCTGGGATTTGCTTCCAACAAGTAAGGAATACCGTTTTTAACGGCATACTGAATATTCATTAATCCTTTAACATTAATTTCTCTTGCCAAATTTATTGTATGCTCTTTTATTTTTGTTATTACATCTTTAGATAAAGTATGTGTAGGAAGAACACAAGCGGAATCGCCCGAATGAATACCTGCCTGCTCAATATGTTCCATAATACCTGCTATGTAAACATCTTTACCGTCCGAAAGAGCATCAACATCTATTTCTATTGCATTATCAAGATACTTATCTATAAGAATAGGTTTACCTTCGCTTACATCGGTAGCTTTTGAAATGTATGTTTCAAGGTGGTTTTCATCGTAAACAATTTCCATTGCACGACCGCCCAAAACATAAGAAGGACGAACCATTACGGGATAGCCTATTTTTTGTGCAATTGCTTTTGCTTCTTCAAATGTTGTTGCGGTGCCTGAATCTGCTTGAGGAATATTTAATTTTTTTAATACTTTACTGAATATTTTTCTGTCTTCCGCCATATCAATTGATTCAACGGAAGTTCCTAAAATTTTAAGACCTGCTTTACTTAAAGCAGAAGCTAAATTTAAAGGAGTCTGCCCTCCGAATTGAACAACAACACCTTCCGGTTTTTCTTTATCTGCAATATTTAAAACATCTTCTACAGTTAACGGTTCAAAATAAAGTTTGTCTGCGGTATCATAATCTGTTGATACTGTTTCCGGATTACAGTTTACCATTATTGTTTCGTATCCTTCTTGTTTTAAGGAAAGCACTGCATGCACACAACAATAGTCAAACTCAATACCTTGACCTATCCTGTTTGGTCCTGCACCTAAAATCATAACTTTTTTCTTTGTATCGGAAACTACAACATCATCTTCATCTTCGTAAGTCGAATAATAGTATGCGGTATTTGCTTTAAATTCCCCACCGCATGTATCTACAAGTTTATAAACGGGTATAACTTTAAGTTCTTTTCTTAACACTCTAATTTCTTCTTCTTTTTTGCCTGTTGCGATTGCTATTTGTTTATCGGAAAAACCGAACTGTTTTATTCTTTTTAAAAGTTGTTTTTGTTCTTCCCCTTTTAATTTGAATATGTTAGGAATTTCACTTTCCATATCAACAATTTCTTTTATTTGATTTACAAACCACTGGTCGATTTTACATATATTGAAAATATCGTCGACAGACATACCGAGTTTTAAAGCATACCTTATTACATAAATTCTGTCACAATTAGGTGTTGCAAGTTTCGCAGTAACAATTTCCAAAGCTTTTTTCTTTGCTGTTTCGGTACCTAACTCAAGAAGTTTGTTTAATTCTTTATCAATACCTATATTTTCAAGTCCGTAACCGCTTCTTTTTACTTCCAAACCTCTGATAGCTTTTTGCAATGCTTCTTTAAATGTCCTGCCGAGTGCCATCGTTTCACCGACGGATTTCATTGCCGTTCCTAGTGTTTGGTTTGTGTCACCGAACTTTTCAAAAGCAAATCTCGGTATTTTTATAACATGATAATCTACTGTAGGTTCAAAACTTGCAGGGTTAGGTGATGTTATATCGTTTGTAAGTTCATCGAGTGTATAACCTACTGCCAACAAACTTGAAATTTTTGCTATAGGAAACCCCGTTGCTTTAGATGCAAGTGCAGATGAACGACTTACTCTCGGGTTCATTTCTATAACTACAAGCCTTCCGTCTTTAGGGTTTTGTGCAAACTGGATATTTGCACCGCCATGTCTCATACCGATAACTTTTAATATTCTAAACGAATCTTGTCTTATTTTTGCATATTCTTTTGCGGTAATTGTCATTGCCGGTGCAACAGTTATCGAGTCGCCCGTATGAACACCCATCGGGTCGACATTTTCTATTGAGCAGATTGCAATGCAATTATCTTTTCTGTCTCTCATAACTTCCATTTCAAGTTCTTTCCAACCTAAAACGGACTCTTCTATTAAAACTTCGCTTATAGGGCTTGCCTGAAGACCTGCCTGAACAATTTCTTCAAATTCCTCTTTTGTCCATGCAGTTCCGGAACCTACACCGCCCAAAGTAAATGAAGGACGAATAATAACCGGAAACCCTATCGAATTTGCAATTTCTCTTGCTTCTTTCATATTGTAAGCATAACCGCTTTTAGGCAAATCAAGCCCGATACTTTCTACCATTTTTTTGAACAATTTTCTGTCTTCTGCTTTTGAAATGGTATCAAAATCTGCTCCTATAAGTTCTACATTATGTTTTGCAAGAATACCTTTTTCAGCAAGTGCCGCAGCTAAATTTAATGCCGTTTGCCCGCCGAGTGTAGGAAGAATGGCATCAGGTTTTTCTTTTTCAATAATTTTTTCAACAATTTCAGGAACTAAAGGTTCAATGTATGTTGCATCGGCAAATTCAGGGTCTGTCATAATTGTTGCAGGGTTAGAATTTACCAAAATTACTTTATATCCTTCTTTTTTTAATGCTTTTATGGCTTGCACTCCGGAATAATCAAACTCGCAAGCCTGCCCTATAACGATAGGTCCGGAACCTATTATAAGTATTTTTTTTAGATCTGTTCTTTTAGGCATTTTTTTCCACCATATCAAAGAAATTTTTAAACAAGTATCCGGTTTCGTCCGAATCTAAAGAAGGATAAAATTCTACTGCAAAAATATTACCGTTCTTGTTGGCAAAACCTGCGACCGTTTGATCATATAAATTTATATGAGTTACTTGTAAATTTTCATTTTTTTCTATTGAATTTTTATCGACATAATAACAGTTGTTTTGAGATGTTATTGCAATTTTATTTGTATTTATATCTCTAACAGGGTAATTTGCACCTCTGTGCCCTATTTTATGCTTTATAACTTCGGCTCCGCTTGCAAGTGCCAAAACCTGACTGCCGAACCCTATTGCAAATATAGGCATATTCGGAGCTTTTTTTATTATTTCTTTTATTGTTTCAACCACATAACTTGAATTTTTTGCATATCCGGGACCGCTTGATAAAAAGATACCCTTCGGTTCTTCTTTTAAAATTTCATCTGCTGTTACCGTTGCAGGAAATACAACTGTTTTGTAATCTTGTGATTTAAAAGTTTCTATAAAACTTGCAGGACAACCGTAATCAATTATCGCAATTTTTTGTTTTTTACCGTTTTCATTTATTGAATATTTTTTCTTGCAAGTAACTGTTTTTATTAAATCTTGTTCAGTTGTTACTTTTGATAGCTTTTTTTTCAAACTTTCAATATCAAAATCTTTTGTTGATACTATAGCTTTTTGTGTTCCATTTTCTCTGATGTATTTTACTAAAGCTCGTGTATCAAACCCTTCCATAGCAACTACATTATCTTTAACAAGTTGATCCTGCATTGAACCGTTCGCTCTCCAGTTGGAATACCTTTTACTGTATTCCTTAAAAAAAAGCCCGGTAGCTTGAATAGCTCCGGACTGAAAATCTTGATTGTTAAATCCGCAATCTCCGACATGCGGATGAGCAAAACAAATAAGTTGTTTTGCCGATGCCGGATCGGTAACAATTTCCTGATAACCGAATACAGCAGTGTTAAAAACAATTTCCCCTATGCTTTCGGTATCTGCACCACAGGAAAACCCTTCAAAAACTTTACCGTCTTCTAAAGCCAAAATACATTTTTTTAAAACCATTTTTGTTTTTCCCTACTATAAATTTTCTTAAAATAATTTTACATTTTTTCCTGCAGGTATTGTTTCTTCTCTTTTTCTACCGAGAGAAATTAAATCTATTTTTGCACCTACCAACTGTTCCAATCTTTTAATATATTTCTTGGCATTTGCAGGCAATTTTTCATATTTTGTTACGCCTCTGACAACACCGTTAAGTCCCGGCATTTCTTCATATACCGGTTTACAATCTCTTTGAACTATTCTTGATGCAGGAAAATCTTTTAAAATTTTACCTTTATATTTGTAAGCTACACAAATTTTTATTTTGTCTAATCCTTCCAAACAATCAAGTTTTGTAAGAATCAAATGTTTTATACCGTTAACTCTGACACTGTGTCTTAAAACAACGGCATCAAACCAACCGCATCTTCTGGGCCTTCCGGTTGTTGCACCGTATTCTTGCCCTTTATCTCTTAAAAATTCACCGGTTTTATCAAAAAGTTCCGTAGGGAAAGGTCCTTCACCTACTCTTGTTGTGTATGCTTTTACTACACCCAAAACAGCATCTACATTTGCAGGCCCCATACCGACACCGGTACTTGCTCCGCCCGATGTTGGGTTTGACGATGTTACAAAAGGATATGTTCCGTAATCCAAATCAAGCATCGTACCTTGTGCCGATTCAAACAATACTTTTTTCTTTTTTGCTATTGCATCTGCAATCATTACGGAAGTATCCGCAACATACTTTTTCAAAAACTTTGATAATACCGCATGATCTTTTAATATTTCCGCTCTTAATTTCTTTATATCACAAACTCTTTTAAGCATTGATTCTTTTTCTTTTAAGTTTTGATCTAATAATTCAAGAAAAATTTCTTTATCTATATAATCTATAACTCTTATACCAACTCTTCTTACTTTATCGGTATAACAAGGTCCGATACCTTTTTTGGTCGTTCCGATTTTTGTTTGAGTTGTATCACTTTCAAGCATACCGTCTATAAGTTTATGATACGGAAGAATAACATGTGCTCTTTCACTGACAAAAAACCTTCCGTCAATAGGAATTTTTTTCTTTTTTAACACATCAATTTCTTCTTTTAAAGCTTTCGGGTCAACGACGACACCGTTTGTAATCATACAAATTTTTTTCGGGAATAAAATTCCGGATGGTATTAAGTGTAAAACGAAAGGTTTGTTTTCGTATATTAAAGTGTGTCCTGCATTGTTACCGCCCTGATAACGAACGATATAATCTGCCTCTGCTGCAAGGTAATGAACAACTTTACCTTTTCCTTCATCACCCCATTGGGTACCTAACACGACTAATGTTGACATTTTTACCTTCCAAAAAATAACCGTTAAAGCTTTTTTTAAGCTTAACGGTCTATATTTAGTTTATGAGTTTATTGGATTATCAGGTTATCAGCTATTCATAACCTTATAACCTTATGCTCCTATAACCTGTTTTTGTTACAGACCTTCGTAATTTTATTAAAACAAAATTTGTTTGTCAAACAAAAATAAACTTTTTTTGATTTTTTATGAAGAAATTGTTATAAATATAGGTTATGAAAAAATTTATTATAGTACTTTTTTTGCTTATTATTTTGGTTGATTTATCTTTTTCCCATATAAATAACACCGGAATTTGTTATGATCAAGTGCGGATTTCTAAGAAAACCGCAATATTAAACCCCTCGGAAATAGTTTACGAAGAATATAAGGAACATCTTACTTTTAAAGATAAAAACCCTAAAGATTTTAATTCTGCAGGTTTTTGGATTAGTAAATTAGAAAACCCCGATAAAGTTCTTTTTAAAAATTCCGAGATACAACAGATTAATTCAACAATCCTTAACCCGAGGTTTGGAACAACAAATTTAATGAGTTTTTCAGAATATTTTGATAAAGCAAAGCTAAGTAAAATTTTTAAAAATAGGCTTTCGTGGATTATAGGTTTAAAAAAAATTGTGGATGAAAACGGAAAAACTATAAATAAAACGGTTTTTATCAATATTCAAAAAACAATAGATTTAAATAAAGAAGCATTTAAAGTTATGTATGCAATAACGACAAGATATAATGAAGTTCGAATTTTACCTACGGATGTAAAAGCTTTTTCAAGTGTCAATTCAATAGATATAGACAGACTGCAGGAAGAAAGTATAGATTTAGGAACACCTGTTGCCGTACTATGTCAAACAAAAGATAAAAAATGGAGTTATGTTTTTACAAGAAATGAAGATGGCTGGGTAAAAACGGAAAATTTGGCTTTTACCAGCAGAGAAGTTGTTGCAAAATGGATAAAAAACAAAAATGTTGCCGTTGCCTTGGCACCTAAAGTTGATATCTTTTTAGACAAGAAAATGACAAATTATTATTCTTATATAAGAATGGGAACACAACTTCCGTTTGTAAGCAAAGTAAAAAAGGATAGGTTTTGTGTTGCTGTTCCTACTGCCGACGAAAAAGGTAATCTGGTTTTAAAAAAAGGTTTTGTTTTTTTACCCGGAATGCATAAAGGATATTTGGAATGCACTCAAAGAAACATATTAACCTTAGCTTTTAATCATTTGAATTCTCCATACGGTTGGGGCGGTTCCAACGGAGAACAAGATTGTTCAGGATATTTAGGACAAATATTTAATTGTTTCGGAATTTTCTTACCGGAAACATCCGTTCAAAAAATAAAATGCGGTGAGAATGTAAATTTAGAAAATATTGAAGGATTGAATGAAAAAGAACAATGCATATTACAAAAAGCTGTTGCAGGTCTTTCTTTTTTATATTTTCCGGGACACATAATGCTTTATATAGGGCAAGATAATAATAAAGCTTACATAATACATGCAGTTTGGGGTATAAGTAAATTCAACAAAGATAACGAAATGAGTACTTTATACATAAATAAAGTTATCGTTTCAAACCTTGATTTGGGTGGCGATGTTGCTTCTAATTCCTTTTTGGAAAGAATGACAAAATTTAATATAATAAAAAATTAATTATTAGGTTTATGCTTATGCATTTTATGCATATTTTCTTCAAGCCGTTTGAACTGTTCCGTTGAAAGAATATCTCTCATTTTTATTTTTGTGTTTATTCTATCTAAAGAAAGTTTTTTTTCTATAGAAAGAATTTCTTCGGTAAGGCTGTTTATTATAT
>Ga0310690_10004155_pt1 | contig 20892 bp, 30 predicted proteins | sample AusTroGonzalo_MG_2_FD_207661 | JGI IMG/M metagenome (GOLD analysis project Ga0310690, IMG submission 207661) | Bovine rumen microbial communities from tropical cattle in Woodstock, Queensland, Australia - Gonzalo_04 (v2) (version 2) | ecosystem: Host-associated > Mammals > Digestive system >... | reverse complement strand
AACATTTATACACACGGCGAATTTGAGCTTTTAAATTTCAAAGCGAGGCAAAAAACATGATAACAGTGATCGTACCATACAAGAACGCAAGTAAATGGATCAAACGCTGCATAGATTCACTCAAAGCGCAGCCAGAAGACGCGGAGTTCCTTTTCGTGAGCGACTACGACAAGAAGGTCCGGATGCCAAAAGATAAAAGGTTCAAGCTGATAGAGAACGAACACACTCCGGGAGTGAGCGGCGCAAGAAACACAGGGCTCGATCACGCGCAGGGTGACTGGATCACATTCCTTGATGCGGACGACGAAATGCTGCCGAAAGGGCTGTGGCTTTATGGGTGCATGATTGCAAAGGGTGGCTCTCAGATATGGCAAGCAAACCATTATCGCTATTATGCGGAGAAGGACTTGACGGCGTTCAAGTACAGGAACGCGGGAGGGGACTATCCGTTGAGCAAACTGCCACAATGCTGGTGCATGGTATGGAACAAGCTATATGCTGCTGAGCTGGTGAAGGATATACGATTCGATGAAGCCCTGAAGTATGGCGAGGACGAGCTGTTTAATCTGGAATGTCTTGCAAAGCAGAAGTTTATCCGTCACTCATCAGGAAAAGCCGCGACGGTCAAACGAAACTTTGATAACAAGAAAAGCTTGTCGAGAATAAAGGGGCTCAGTGAGATCTTGCTTCAGTCGACCGCGCTCATGGAATACATTGCACGAGCTGACGACGTTGAAATGAAGGACCTTACTCGTGGCGTATTAGCGGAGCATTGGGGCTCGGACACATATAAAGAAATCATAAGAGCCGAAGGGGCAAACAAGTGAAACACGATATTGTGTATATCTTAAAAAATCCATACGACAGCGACGAATTAAAATACTCGCTCCGGTCAGTTTGTAAGAATTTCCCATATCGCAAAATATGGATATACGGAGGCAGACCGGACGGAATAGAGCCAGACGAGATGGTCGAGTTAGTTCAGCATGGTCCGAACAAGTGGCAGAAGGTCAGCAACACGATACGGCTTATTTGCCAAAACGAGGAGATTACGCCGGACTTCTGGCTGTTCAACGACGACTTTTTTGTGATGCAGAAGGTGAAGACCGTCACGCCGATGCTGTCCGGAACACTTTGGGCACGAGCGAAAAAGATTACGAACAAGTATGGCGGGAATGATTCAAGGTATTCTGCTCAGTTGAAGGAAACGGCTCGGGCCTTGCGCGATAAAGGTTATGACCGTCTTGACTATGCACTGCACGTTCCGATGCTGATAAACCGGAAGAAGGGCCTGAGAACGCTCGACACGTTTCCGAATTACCCGATGTTCCGATCACTTTACGGAAACCAGCACAAGATCGGCGGCGTTGTTGTCGATGATGTGAAGATCCAGAACGAAATAGACAAGCCAAAAGGTAACGAGGTTTTTTTGTCGACAGACGATTCAAGTTTTGAAAAAGGCGTGGTCGGTAGATATATCCGTGAGGCGTTTCCGGACAAATGCAAATATGAGTTATGACAAAAGAAGAGTGGGCAAACAGAATAAAGGCAGCGTGTAAGGACGCGGGCACATATATGCCGTACTTTGACACCATAATCGAGACGCTTGCCGAAATTATGGAAATGAGGGACAGCGCAGTCGAAGACTTCAAAGCGAACGGCAGCCAGCTCACTATTGAGCGCGTCAACACTAACGGATTCTCGAACGAGGTTAAAAACCCGACGCTCACAATTATAGACGATTTAAACAAGACCGCGCTGGCATACTGGCGGGATTTGGGCCTAACACCCGCCGGACTTAAGCGGTTAAATGCTGATGCGATAAAGGCACCGGGGAACGCAGCAATGTCGCTTGGTGAGGTGCTGAAAAACATCGGAGTATGATAAAAGCAAAAGACTATATAGGAATCGCGAGAGAATACGCCGAACAAGTTGTGACCGGGAAGAAGATAGCCGGCAAAGAAGTGCAACAAGCAGGGCAGCGGTTTTTGAACGATTTAGAACGCGACGACATAGAACTAAGGCCCAGAGACCCTAACATGGTCTGCTCGATCATGGAGGGGTTTTTTGTTCACCAACAAGGCGAGGATATGCAAGGGCGGCCGCTTTTGGGTGAGCCTTTTGAGTTGCAGCCGTGGCAAGTGTTCACGGTGGTAAACCTGTTAGGATGGTATTACATAGGAACAGACGAGCGACGATATAAAGAGGCTCTTATTATGGTCGGGCGTAAGAACGGCAAGACGTCGTTTATTGCGGCACTGGCCTTTGCGGTCGGGATCCTACAACGGAGATCCGGCTCAAAAGTGTATATCGTTGCGAACGCTTTGAAGCAAGCTCTCGAGGCGTTCAATTTTTTGAAGTTTAATTTTATTTATAAAAAACTCGACAAAGATAAGGACGTTCGGCTGCTCGATAATTCTTTTAATCACAGCATCGACTATCAGTTTCGAGACGAAGACGGACAGCCAGACGGCCTTTTGAGCATCCATGCGTTAGCTTCAAATCCAGATTCGCAAGATTCATTTAACTGCAATTTTGCAATAGCTGACGAAGTGGCGGCATATAAAAAGCCGGCACAGTATAACCGTTTTAAGGAGGCAATGAAGGCCTACCGCAATAAGCTGATGATCGGCATAACTACGGCGGGAGACAATGCCAACAGCTTCGGTTATAGGCGAATGGAGTACGGCATCCGTGTGGTGTCTGGAACTATCAAAGACGATTCGCTCTTTGTGCTGATAGCACGAGCGGATCAGACAGACAGTGGGGACGTTGACTACACGAACCCAGAACAGCACGAAAAGGCAAATCTGAGTTACGGCGTAACGGTATCACCGGACGAACTGTTGAGCGATTCGTTGCAAGCCCAAAACGATCCGCAACAGCGCAAGGACTTCCTGAGCCGATCGCTGAATATATATACATCGGCGGTCAAGGCTTACTTCGACATTGAAGAGTTCCGGCGTTCCGATCTGAAGTATTCGTGGACGATTGAGGAATTGGCAAAGCTGCCGATAAAGTGGTATGGCGGTGCGGATATGTCGAGGGTGTTCGACTTAACGGCTGCGGCTTTGGTCGGGGAATATAAAGGCGTTTTGATTGTAATAACACACGCTTTTTTCCCTGTCTCTCAGGCAGCGCGTAAGGCTGACGAAGACAACATACCGCTGTTCGGCTGGAAAGACGACGGATGGCTCACATTATGCAACGGCGAGACTGTAAACTATTCGGATATAGTCAACTGGTTCGTTGAAATGAAGCAACAAGGGTTTAATGTTGCCGTCGTGGGACAGGACAAGAAATTTGCTCGCGAGTTTTTCCTTGAAATGAAAGCTAAGCGTTTTAATGTCGTGGACCAGCCACAGTATTACTATGTCAAGTCGCAAGGCTTTAGACATATAGAAAAGCGAGCCAAAGATGGCGATTTTTACTATTTGCACTCCGAGGCTTATGAGTATTGCGTTCAGAACGTGCGGGCTATTGAAAAAACTGACGACATGGTGCAATACGAGAAAGTTTCGCCAGAGCTAAGGATAGACATGTTCGATGCCTCAGTGTTTGGCACGGTTCAACTACTCGAGAATTTGGAGAAGCGCGAAAAAGCTCGCGAGTGGTGGGGAAACAAATAATGAGCAGAAAAAGAGAAAGACAACACAGATCTGCAAAGAGCGAGAACACTAAGCCGGTGATCGGTGTAGCTGTCAGCGGCATAGAAGACAAAACGCTGGAATGTGCCGGTTATACTTCGCTTGCAGACAACCCGGAAGTGTTTACGGCTTGCCGGAGCATTGCGTCGCTGATCTCGTCAATGTCAATCATGTTGATGGAAAACAGTAACAGCGGCGATGTAAGAATTTACAACGAGTTATCGAGAAAGCTCGACATAGACCCGTATAAGTACATGACGCGCCGCACTTGGATGGAGGCTATCGTTATGAACCTGCTTTTATACGGCAGGGGCAACAGCGTGGTCAAAGTGACGACAAGCCGCGGACTGCTAAGCAATCTCGAGCCAATATCTGCCAGTCGGGTATCGTTTGACGTTAACCCTAACGGCAAAGGTTACAGGGTATTTATCGACGGCAAAGCATACGATCCAGGTGATGTGCTGCATTTTGTAGACAATCCTGATCGTTTTTACCCGTGGAAAGGAAAGGGTACAACGGTCCAGCTTAAGGATGTGGCGAACAATCTGAAACAAGCCACCAAAACCGAGAAGGGCTTTATGGAATCAAAGTGGAAACCGAGCGTAATCGTGAAAGTGGACGCTTTAATTGACGAGTTCTCGAATAAAGAAGGCCGTGAAAAGCTGATGGAAGAATACGTCGAAAGCTCAAACGCTGGCGAGCCGTGGCTTATACCGGCAGACCAGTTCGACGTAACGACGGTGAAACCACTCAGCCTTGCGGATTTGGCAATATCTGATGTGGTTACACTCGACAAGAAAACGGTTGCGTCAATACTTGGTGTACCGCCGTTTGTTCTGGGCGTGGGTGAATACAACCAAGAGGCATGGAACGCGTTTATTTCCACAAAGGTTAGACAGGTTGCAGAAGAAATCGAACAGGAACTGACACGCAAGCTGATACTTAACCCGAAATGGTACGTTAAGTTTAATATCCTGTCGCTTATGAACTGGGATATTAAGACAATAGCGGATGTATTCGGCAACTTGTCTGATAAAGGTTATGTGACAGGTAACGAGGTGCGTGATCGCATAGGCATGAGCCCGCTTGACGGTCTTGACGAGCTGCGGATATTAGAAAACTACATACCTGTAGACATGATAGGGATGCAGGGCAAGCTAATACAAGGTGGTGCGGAATAATGGCACTGCTATGTAATGACTGCGAGGTAAAAGGAAAGCGCAAAGAAATATGGTGTAAGCACACGGATAAGCCGTGTGTTTTTTTACGGTATTGCAGCGTGTCCAGTCATTATTATCAGACCGACGGGGCCGCAAGGTGCAAGCTGAGAGGTGTAAAAGATGGAAAAACAGAACAATAGAACCGCAAGACAGATGCGAGCTATAGCATCAGAATTTACTACACGAGCAGACGGCGAAGAACTCAGAATCGAAGGGTACTTTGCCGTTTTTAATAGCGACTACCAGATATGGAACGATGCCAGCGAGAGCGTTGCACCGGGAGCATTTACGGATGCGCTTGATGATGATGTTCGCGCACTAATCGACCACGAAACCATGTATGTGCTGGGACGCAACAAAGCGGGAACGCTTGAACTCCGCGAAGACGAAAAGGGCCTGTGGGGATCAATCCTAATCAATCCGAACGATCAGGCAGCGATGGACCTGTATGCCCGTGTTCAGCGTGGAGACGTGAACCAGTGCAGCTTCGGCTTCGACATTCTCGAAGAGGAAACCGAGTTCCTTGACGATGGATCTGTGCACTGGACGATTAAAAAGGTAAAGCTCTATGAGGTGTCGGTGTGCACGTTCCCGGCGTATTCTGAAACGTCGGTAACGGCTCGAAAAGAAGAATACAAAGAGATCGTTAAGCGTAAAGCGGACGCGTGGCGCGCTGAAATGATGAGCAAACTGAAGGGAGAACAGTAATGGCACTTAGAGCACTCATGCTTAAGAAGCAGCTCGACAACAAGCGCAAGGCATTTGCGGAGCTCGAGGGCAAGGATGCTGATTTCGAGGCAAGAAGCACAGAACTGGAGGCCGCTATAAATGAGGCCGAGACAGAAGAAGAGCAGATAGCCGTAAGAGAGATGGTCGAAGAGTTCGAGACCGAGAAAAAGGATCACGAAGACGCAAAGGCCGCACTCGACGACGAGATCAGAGGTCTTGAAAAAGAACTTGAAGAAGTCGAGATCGAACAGGAAACGCCGGCACCAGAACCAGAGACAGAGCCGGCACCAGTAGAAGAAAGAAAGGAAACCAAAGTAATGAACAGAAGAAAGTTCTACGGCATGAACGCACAGGAAAGGACAGCGTTCATCGAAAGAGAAGACGTACAGAGCTTCATCGGTGAGGTAAGGACTTGCATCAGGGAAAAGAGAGCCCTCTCGAACGTTGGCCTCACTATTCCGGAAGTAATGCTCGGACTTATCCGTGAGAATATTCTGGAATATTCCAAACTGTACAAGCACGTTAACGTAAGACAGATTGCCGGAGAGGGCAGACAGATCGTAATGGGCACAATTCCAGAAGCGGTGTGGACTGACTGCTGCGCTAATCTCAACGAGCTGTCACTCGCGTTCAACGACGTAGAGGTCAACTGCTGGAAGGTCGGCGGCTTCTTTGCGGTATGCAACGCCAACATCGAAGACAGTGACATAGATCTCGTAAGTGAGCTCCTAACAGCTATCGGTCAGGCTATCGGTCTTGCACTTGACAAGGCAATCCTGTACGGAACAGGCACAAGGATGCCTCTGGGCGTTGTTACAAGACTCGCACAGACTTCGCAGCCAGCAGACTATCCGGCAACAGCCAGAACATGGGTTGATCTTCACACAAAGAACATCAAAGCTATCAATTCGGCTGGTATGACACCAGCTGCGCTTATCGCTGCAATAGTTGAAGCGTTTGGAAATGCGAAGGGCAAATATAGCAGAGGCGAAAAGGTCTTTGTTATGAACGAGGCCACATATACCGCACTTGCAGCGGCTACAGTATCGGTTGACGCAAACGGTGCTGTTGTAACAGGTGTGTTTGACAGGATGCCGGTTATCGGCGGGATCATCGAGGTCCTTGACTTCGTGCCTGACAACGTAATCATAGGCGGTTTCTTCGACCTGTATCTGCTCGCAGAGAGAGCTGGCACACAGTTCGCAACATCCGAGCACGTCAAGTTCCTTGCAGATCAGACTGTGCTTAAGGGAACAGCTCGCTATGATGGCCAGCCTTCAATCGCTGAGGGCTTCGTTGCTATCGGCATCAAGAACACCACTCCGACTGCACAGATGGATTTCGCACCAGATGATGCGAACCCTGAAGAGTCTGAGTAATTTCTGAAAAGGAGGTGCCGGGATGGATGTAAATACAATGCTGACGGCTTTGAAGGTTGATCTCGGCATTACTACACCCGCTTACAACGACAGGCTGACGCAATACCTTGCGATGGCAAAAGCTTCGATAGAGCGCGAGGGCATTACGCTTTCGGGCTCTATTGAGGACGGCAATTTGCAAGTAATGTATGCCGCTTGGATGTGGAGAAAACGCGACACCGGAGAAGGTATGCCGCGGATGCTTCGTTATCAGCTGAACAACCGGCTTTTTTCCGAAAAGCTCGGCCATGAAAGCCCGGAGGAATCAGAGTAATGGACGACGTAATCAAACTAATTAAAAACACTTATACGGTGGACGATTACGGCAACCATGTACCAACCGAAGAGTCTACGGAGGTTTTTTGTGATGTAAGAACGGTTACGCGGTCGGAGTATTATCTGGCCGCGCAAGCCGATCTGCAGCCGGAGTATGTCTTCCGGTTGTCGAACTTTAAGGACTACCACGGTGAGGCTTTTGTGCGGTACACAGATTGGACCGGTAAAGAAAAACTGTATCATGTTGTGCGCGTTTACCGGGAACAGGACAGCGACGCTGTTGAATTGACCGTTGAAGAACGCGCCGGAGACGATGCAGAAGGCTCCGACGAAAGCGAGTAAAGGCATGGCGACAAACTTAGTTGTTGAGGTCACACAGGCCCTTGAACAGTATAGCCAAAAGGTGCAAGACGCTTGTGACGATGCCGCAAAAGAAGCTGCAGAAGTTACAGTGCGAGAGTTAAAAGCAACGAGCCCGAGACAGAAGCGCAAAGGCGGCAAGTACGCTCGCGGCTGGCGAGTTAAAAAACAATACACGGCGCACCTTGTGAGCTATATCGTTTACAACGGTTCGCGTCCGAGCCTAACGCATACGCTTGAACATGGTCACGCTTCACGGAACCAGTACGGATCGTATGGTCGTGTCAGGGCAATCCCACACATAGGGCGGGCCGCTGATGCCGGGATCCAGCGTTTTGAACTTGGAATAAGGGCGAGGTTACGCTAATGGCAAAAAGCAAGATTGTAAAAACATTAGAGAGTACGGGGCTGCCTGTCTCTTATGGGCTCTTTCCGGAAGGTAAAAAGCCACCGTATATTGTCTATATCGGAAACGGTCAGACTGTATTTGGCGCAGATGATACTCACTATTGGTCGAAAAACGGTTATCAGGTCGAGTATTACTTCAAGAAAAAGAGCGAAGCAGCGGAGACGGCAATCGAAAACATCCTATTACAAGCGGGTTACATATTTCAGAAAAGTGAAGACGTTTATCTGGAAGAGGAGAACGTCTTTTTAATTTATTACATGGTTGAATAGAAAGGACAAATAGCATGGCAAACAAGGTTCTCATGGGTATGAAAGAGCTTCATATCGGTACATATACCGTCAACGACGATGGTAGTGTGACAATGGGCGCACCATACCATCAGAAGGGGGCGGTGGGCTATTCTCCCGAAGAGCAGGGGGAGAATTATACCTTCTATGCCGATGATTCCGCCTACTATTCGTCATTCACAAGCGGCATTTTCGAGGGAGATCTCGTTGTTGCTATGTTTGACGATACATTCAAAAAGAATTTTCTCGGCTATGTCGAGCTTGACGATGGCGGTTTGGCTCAGATCAAGAACGCGAAAAAGCCTAACGTCTGGCTCGCGTTTGAAATCACTGGCGACGCAGAAAAAACCCGCGTCATATTCTACAACGGTACCCTGGGCGGCATTACAAGAGAATATGCCACCATAGAAGACAGCGAAGAAGTGCAGACGGCTACAGTTTCAACAAGATTTATCGGCGACAACAAGACCGGCATAACAAAGGTTGAATATGTTGAGGGCGATGCAGGTTACGAAACACTGTTCGATAACCCGCCTGCTCCGACACTGCCGACAAGCTCAGATTCGTAGAACACGAAACGTTACACGGGCGGGGCATAATGTCCCGCCTCTTTTTTGCATGGAGGTGACTTATGACTAAGACTTTGATGATAAAGAGCGAAGACGATAAGACTGTCGAACTCACGCTCTCGAATAGAATAGGCTGGGTGATGGAATACAAAGACCAGTTTGGCGTTGATATTATTCCCACACTTATGCCGTTGCTTTTGAGCATATCAAACGCTCTGGCTGGTTTGGCCGAGGCTGGTGTTGATTTTGATGACATAAGCATGAACGACATAAATAAGATGCTTGGCAGCGATTCCATGACAGAAGCAATCTACAAGCTGGCCGCGCTCGAGTTCACGGATTTTTTAAACATTGTCTGGGCATTAAACAAAGCAGAAGACGACACTATCCCGGAGCCGAAGAAATGGATCAGACAGTTCGACGAGTTCCCGCTTGACGAGGTTCTGCCGGCTGTCTTTGAACTTGTGGCAAGGGGCGTGATGAGCTCAAAAAACTGGGAGAGGCTGCAGCAGACAAAGAAAAAACTGCAGCCAAAGAAAAAGAAAGCGACAAGCAAGAAATAACGACGAACACTATTGTGTTGGCTGCTCTTGAACGAGGGCTGTCAATGCAAGACGTAAGAAGACTGCAGCTCGGCGAGGTCGTGGACTTTTGCATTGAGTACAACGCACGGCAGAAAGAAGCAGAGAAGCAGTCAGAGCGCAGATCTAAAGCAAAGCATTATCGTTATGCTACACAGGACGAGATCAACGCGTTCAAAGGGAGATAGATATGTCGGGCGATATTAAAGGAATCACAATAGAATTTCGCGGAAATGCGACGCCGCTCAACAAGGCCATCCGCGAGGTAAACAGCAATATACGGAAGACCCAGAGCGAGCTGACGTCCATCAACAAAGCGTTGAAGTTCAACCCTACATCGGTGGACCTTTGGCGGCAGAAGCAACAGCTTTTGAAGCAGAAAATTACAGAGACCGAAAAGGATCTCGAGACCCTGAAAAATGCTCAGAAGCAGATGGACGCAGATAAGGTCGACAAAAACTCCGAGCAGTATCGTAAGCTGCAGCGCGAGATAATTGAGACCGATTCCAAACTTAAAACGTTTAAGCAGCAGTTAAGATCTATAGGCAGCCCAAACCTCAGAGCTATAGCGGAGGGGTTTCAACAAGTGGGTTCAAAAATCGAAGCTGCAGGGCAAAAAATGCGAGGAATATCCGCAGCAGCTGGTGTAGCTACGGCAGCGATTGGTGCTCTTACAGTTAAGTCAGCACAAGCCGCTGACGACATCAACACCATGTCGCAAAGGTTTAGCATCGGCGCTCAGGATCTGCAAATGTACGCGGCGGCGGCGGATCTCGTTGATACTTCCGTCGAGGCTATCGCTAAGTCACACGTTAAGCTCGAGAAGAGTATGCTGTCGGCACAAGACGGAACAGGTGCGACGGCCGACGCATTTGAAAAGCTCGGCGTTAACATTACGAACGCGGACGGCTCGCTCAGAGAGGGTGATGCAGTATGGCAAGACACTATAGCCGCACTCGGTAAGATGGAGAACGAGACCGAGCGGGATGCACTCGCCATGCAGCTGATGGGTAAGTCGGCGAACGAATTGAACCCGCTTATTGAAGACGGTGGCGAAGCATACAAGAACCTTGCTGACATCATGTCGAAGTACGGGCTCGATTTCATAGATCAAGAAACACTCGATAAAGCAAACAAGTTCAACGACGAGCTTGACACGATCAAGGCCATTGGCGCGGTTGCATTTCAAACTATTGGCTCAGAACTGGCAGCATATCTCGCTCCGGCTCTTGAAAAGGCGGTGGATCTCGTTGGTCGGTTCGGTAATTGGGTTTCTCAACTTGATGCAAGAGTATTAGCTATAATTGCGGGAATTACTGGCTTTGTTGCAATATTGGCACCGTTGCTCATTGGCTTTGGAAAGCTGTTCAATGGTATCAGCGCAGTTTTGAAGGTCGTAAATCTGCTGGGCGCAGGGATCGGAGCATTGGGAACTGGAGCACTTTTACCAATTATCGCGATTATTGGTTTAGTTGCTGGAGCTTTTATTCTGTTGTGGAAACGGAGCGAAGCCTTCCGAAACGCTGTTACAACTGGATTTGAGCAAGTAAAGACGGCATTAGCATCTGCGTTCCAATCTATAATGCCAGTTGTTCAGCAGTTTATTAGTGCGATTTCTGGTTTTGTTGATACGATTGCGCCAATATTGGCGAAGCTCTTCCCGTACATCGTATCTGCTCTTACACATCTTATATCAATATTAGGCGTGTGTGTGCGGATTATTCTGAAGATATGGACTGTTGTCATCCAAACAGTAGGAGAGATCATAACCTTTGTTGCAAATGTAGTGACTGTTATAAAAATGGCCGTGACGCAGGTTGCGACGATATTTGGGCAACTAAAAGGAATCGTAACAAGCATCTGGGAAGGCATAAAGCAGACAGTTACAAGTGTGGTTTCTGCTATATCGCATGGTGTTTCGTCTCGCGTTCAAGCCATTAAGACAAATGTAACAAACGTATTTAATGCGCTGAAATCTATAGTTACAACGACATGGACCGCAATTAAAAACGCAATGGTCAAGCCGATACAGACTGCGCTTAGCCTGATAAAAACTGCAATCAGTAAGATCAAGAACATTATAAACAACGCACACTTGAAACTGCCTCATATTAAGCTGCCACACTTTAAGGTTTACGGCGGTAAACTTCCGTGGGGCATCGGCGGGAAAGGTACGCCGCCTAAGATTAGCATAGATTGGTATGCACAAGGCGGTATCTTTTCAAAAGCTACGCTGGCTGGTATCGGTGAAGCCGGACCGGAGGCTGTCGTTCCGCTCGATAAGTTTTGGGACAAACTGGACCGGATCGCAGAGGCTTCGACCGGTGGCGGTATTGTAGTCAATGTTTATGCTTCTGACGGAATGAACGAGGAAGAAATTGCTAATAGGGTAATACAAAAATTGATTACAGAAACGAACAGGAGGCGGCTCGCATGGCAATAGCACCAACAGGGGACATATACAAAGTATTGAATTTCGCCGGGTCGTCTTCCCGAAGTTATGGTGTATACATTACAGGCTCGGCGGTCTATAACGCACCGCAGCGTGATGTGGAAATGAAGACTATCCCGGGCAGAAATGGCGCGTTTGTGCTTGATAATGGACGGTTCGACAACATCGAAGTGACATATCCAGCGGGCATCTTTGCAGATAGCGAGGCAGACTTTGCGGCGGCGATCTCGAACTTCCGGAACTTCTTGTGCTCGAAACGGGGCTATTGCAGACTGACAGACGACTACAACCCGGGCGAGTACCGCATGGCTGTTTACAAGAGTGGGCTGGAGGTTACACCAGCACAACTTAGGGCGGGCGAGTTTGAGATAACATTCGAGTGCCAGCCGCAGCGTTTCCTGACTTCAGGCGAGAATAAGATCTCGGTCGCAAGCGGCGATGAGATACTCAATCCGACACTGTTCGCGAGCAGTCCAATGCTTGAGATCGGCGGATATGGAGCAATATATCTCGGTGATGAGACGGTAGTAATGAACAACGCGACTATCGGGGTGATAGTGGTGGCCGATGCGTTTACGCCGAGCAAAAACTATAAAAACTTTACTGTAACAATCGACGACACTTACGCAAACGCAGGGGATGCGATCACATTAACGAGTGCTTCGTTAAGTCGATTTATAATGACCACCAACACGCCCGGAGCTGTTCAAACCAACCCACCGGCATTAACTGGAACTCCAACTGCATCTATTAGCGATAGTTCAAAGGGTTCGGCGTCGGCGTCTATTGACCAAGCTCACGCATTTGTTGCAAGCGTTTCATTAAAAACGTGTTCTTTTCAATACGGAACTGCAAAAACCATATCAGTCACAGGTACATATACCTGTGGCGTAACGGGACATGGAACGCAGACCGCTACGCTGACGTTTTCGGTGGCTTATGACGGATCTGACACTTTTACATTTACGGTATCAGAAACAAACACGTCATATCTTTTATGGAGAACGGGGTCAGCACGGTCCGAACAGTTCCTGCTCGACAGTTCAACATCTATAATGGGCAATCCAGTTTATATCGACTTAGACATCGGTGAAGCATACAAGATTGAGAGCGGTTCGGTCGTGTCATTGAACTCAGGCGTTATATTCCCGGCAAAACTTCCGACGCTTAAGCCTGGAGTGACGACAATAACTTACGACAACACGGTGACAGATTTGAAGGTCGTGCCGAGGTGGTGGAAGGTATGATTCCAATTATTTACGACAAAATAGAGACACAATTCACATCGACGGGGCTCGGCAGATTACGTGATTGTATAAGCTGCGTTGTCACTGAGGAACGTAACGGCCTTTATGAGTGCGAGTTTGAATATCCTGTCACGGGCGCAAACTATGATCTCATTCAGCTCGGGCGCATTATCGGCGTAACGCATGACGATAGCGGTGATGTTCAGCCGTTCGATATTGTGTCGTTTGATAAGCCTATTGATGGAATAGTCAAATTCCATGCGGTACATATCAGTTATAGACAGTCGTATTTGACTGTGACAGATTCAGGAATCAATTCACTTTCGTCTGCGTTTGCCGCGCTCGCTAACGCAGAACCAATCAACCCGTTTATATATTCAACGACAAAAGTAAGTAGCTCTGCGATTACGGCATTCGATGGTTTGCCTCATTCGGTTCGGCAGCTGTTGGGCGGCGTAGAGGGTTCGATTCTGGATATATGTGGCGGTGAATACGAGTGGGACAAATTCAACGTAATACTCCATACGGCGCGTGGTCAAGCTCGGGACTTTCAAATTCGCTACGGTGTAAACATGCTTGAGTATAACGACAACACTGATAGCGAAGGATCATACTCGAGCTGCATACCGTATTGGACAGACGGGACAGATACCGTTATAGGCGATCGCACATTTTCAAGTGGGTCGACGGTGACAGCTCGGGGCGAGTGCGTCCCTTTGGACGTGTCGGACAAGTTTGAGAGCAAACCAACAAAGAGCCAAGTCGAGCATGAAGCTCGTGAGTACATGGCCCGCAACAATACGTTCCTCCCAGCGCAAACCATAGACGTATCATTCGCAAGGCTTCAGGATATGGGCTACGAGGAATTCGCGGATCTATTCCAGTGTAGGCTTTGCGACACTATTCCGGTTATCTTTCCGGACTACGGCACGCAGGGTAACTTCAAGATCGTGAAGACCGAGTGGGATGTTCTCGCAGATCGTTACAACTCGATGGAACTTGGCACGCTTTCAGTTTCACTCGCCGAGGCACTTGGCACAAATTCAAGCTATTCGGGTAGCTCTGGTGGTGGTGGCGGCGCGACGACTGTAACGGTCGATGTACACTCCACAACAACAGGTGCAGCGGGTACAAACGCAAGCGTTACGAACATCGGCGATCAGGTCAATGTGTTGCTCGACTTTGTAATACCAAGAGGCGACAAGGGCGACACTGGAGACAAAGGCGACACCGGAAACACAGGAGCTGCGGCGGGCTTTGGTACACCGACCGCGACCATTGACGGCAACGTCGGGACGCCAAGTGTGACAGTATCAGCGAGCGGACCGGACACGGCTAAAGTGTTTGCGTTCGACTTCAAGAATATGAAAGGGGCGACCGGGGCCACAGGTGCTACGGGAGCCACAGGAGCGACAGGACAAGCGGCAGGGTTCGGGACACCAACTGCAACGATAGACAGCAACGTCGGTACTCCGTCCGTAACTGTCGCGGCTTCGGGTCCTGATACGGCGAAGGTATTTGCTTTTGATTTTAAAAACCTCAAGGGCGAGACAGGTGCGACTGGAGCGACAGGGCAGACCGGTGCTACTGGTGCCGCTGCCGGTTTCGGTACGATCTCGGCAACGGTGGACGCGAATGTCGGCACTCCATCGGTCACGGTAACAGAATCGGGTCCGGACACAGCTAAAAACATCGCGTTCGCGTTCAGCAATCTCAAAGGTGAGCAGGGTGATGCGGGGCAAGTCGATACGGCTATGTCTAACACATCTACGCTCCCGGTACAGAACAAGGTTATCAAGGCTTACGCTGACACAAAAGTGGATATGGTCGCTGCTCAACTTGACTTATCAAGTTATCAAGTATCGGGGAATGTTGACAAGGCTCTTTATGATGCAATCGTTGCACTCGGATGGGACAGCGACGTGCTGAGCAATTAGGAGGTGAGCAGTTGAAAGCAAGTATAAAAGAGTATCTACTCAAACTAACACGAACCACGCTTATCGGCGAGATAAAGCCGTATGCGGGTAGTGGAGAACCTACAGGCTGGAAACTCTGCAATGGTCAGGAACTGACGAAGGCGAGTTATCCCGAACTGTATGCGGTTATAGGCGATGCGTATGGAACTGCATCGGATAACAACCATTTCAAGCTGCCGGATCTATCAGGACGCACACCAATCGGAACATCGAACGACTATGTACTTGCAAGCTCCGGTGGTGAGACGACACACAAACTCACATCGGCAGAGTGCGCATTGCCGAATCATAGCCATGCGATTGGTGCAAGTAGCAACATGAGATTTATGGTCGCGCCGTATGATAGCACGGGATTTACACGGCACACAGTATCAAGCGGCTCTGGAGCGGCGAACATGTTGCGGTCGTCGCAACCAATCTCGAGGTATCAAAACACTGATGGCGCATCAATAGCAAACGCTACTAATGCTCACAACAATATGCAGCCATATCTGACCATCAACTTCCTCATATATGTGGGGGGGGGTAGTACATAGGTTCTTTAATTTGCTGTCATCACGAAAGGTGGTGATGGCATGAAACTCGACATGAAAGAACTGTTAATTAAGATGCTCGGCGTTGATTTCCGCTATCCTGTCGGCTCGTACTATGAAACAAGTGATGCCAACTTTGATCCTAACGTAACTTGGGGCGGTACATGGGTAAAAGATAGTGATGGTAAGGTCACTGTCGCACAAGATACGGCAGACACTTCCTTTGATGTGATTGGTGAAACTGGTGGTAGCAAGGATGCCGTTATTCCGTATCACAACCATAGTTTTACAGGAAACGCACTTGGAAGCCACGCACACACGCATACAAGCGCGGGCCACAATTTTGTCGGCACCGTGAATGGTGGAACTATTACAAGACACACCATTTCATCAGGCAGCGGAGCCGCAAACATGATACGTTCTACACAACCTTTTTATAATGATGCCGCTACGGCGGGGGCATCTGCCGGAACACCATCAGGAACGATTGGGTATGCTGGAACAGATGGCAATGCGACAAATGCAAATCTTCAGCCTTATGTCGTAGTTATTCGCTGGCACAGGACAGCTTAATCAAAACACAGCCCTTCGGGGCGTTTTTTATTGGAGGGCGAAATGAACAAAACTTTTTGGTACGCAACTTTAATCAGAGCGATCAGGACCATCTGCCAGACGGCTATAGCCACGATCGGGACGGCGATGGTCGTGACGGAAGTGGACTGGCGTTATGTCGTGTCTGCCTCACTTATGGCCGGCATACTCTCGGTTCTGACATCGCTCGCCACAGGTCTGCCTGAGGTCGAGGCGGTGAACGTGCTCGAGGATGCTCTTGAGATCGACGACGATTTTGACGAGTTCGATGACGAGGACGACTGGAGCGGGGACGAGGAAGAAGACGAAGAAGGTGATGAGTGATGGCAATTCTCTCAGTGAATGAAAGAAAGCAGTATTTCAAAGATCTGAAGCTTGGCGAATACAACAAGACCAACATTAAAGCGTTCCAGAAGAAGTACATGGCTCGCAAGTCAGACTGGGATGGGGTCTACGGCCCGAACACCGACAACACTCTCAGGACGGTATGGAACGTGTGGAAGTACACAAAGAACTTCAAGCCGTCAGAATTCAAATGTGAGTGCGGCGGCAAATACTGCTGTGGCTATCCGGACTACATGAAGCCTCATCAGCTCGTGCATCTTCAGACCATCAGGAATCACTACGGCAAACCGATGACGATAACATGCGGGCTGAGATGCAAGCCGTATAACAAGAAGCTGAATGGATCCATTGCGAACAGCAAACACTTGACAGGACAGGCGACGGACTTCTACATGCCCGGTGTGACGGATACGCTCGCACACAGGAAGGCAGCCGTCAAGTATATCAAGAGGCTGCCATTCCAGACATACACATACGGCAACGGTATCAACTCATACGGTGCAGCAGTCAGAGCTCCTTATATGGGCAATGCGTTGCACACGGACACGAAGTAAGGCGGTGATAAGCATGAATGTAAAAGACATATTGAACAGCATAACGACATCCAGCGCAGCAGCCGCCTATACTCCGAAGACACCATACACCGGAACACTGCCGAAGAACACGGTCCGGAAGGGCTCAAAGGGCAGCTCGGTCAAGGCTTGTCAGAAGTTCCTCAACTGGTGCATCAATGCCGGTCTGAAGGTGGACGGCAAGGCAGGGAAGAAAACGGTTTCTGCGATCAAAAAGTTCCAGAAGGCGAACAAGCTGAAGGTCGACGGTGTATTCGGTAAATACTGCAAGGCCAAAGCTAAGAAGATCATCGACAAGCACAAAGCCAAACCGAAACCGAAGCCAACACCGACCACGACCGGAGCTGATAAGCTTCTCGCAAAGGCGAAGGAATACTGCTGGCCATCCGGCACGGCAAAGAAGAAGTGGGCATACAGTACGGGCTCGGCTAAGGCATCGTACAAGTCAGCTCTGAAGAAGTACATGAAGAAGAAAGCTAAGGTTAGTCAATCGGACTGCGGGTACTTCGTATCAACATGCGTCAGAGCATCGGGCATCAATTCAAGCTTCAACAGCTTGCACCAGTTCGGTGAGGTGCCGGCAGGGTTCACACGTCCGCTCAAAGGAAAGAAGATCCCGAGCGGGTTCCTGAAGCCGGGCGACATCATCCGCTATAAGAAGACATCCGGACAGCACACGCTGATGTATTACGGAAACGGAAAGATCGCATCTGCCGGACGGAAGCACTGGTTCCCGGTGATAAAGAAAGACAACCATCCGTACAACTCCAAGAAGGTCAAAGTCAAGACCATCGAAGTGCTGAGAGCAAAGTGAGGTGACGGTCATGGGAAACATAACACTGACACAGGTCGCAGAGGGGCTCGGTCTGCTGCTCGCTATATGCGGTGGATTCGGGACGCTCTATGTCAAGTTAAAAGCGGCACTAACTAAAGTGATCTCCGACCAGATGAAACCGCTCTCGGATCAGATCAGCAAGGTGGACATGGAAACGACGAAGAACTTTCTCGTCCGCTGCATTTCGGACATCGAGAGGGGCGACGTTATGAGCGAGACCGAAAAGGAGCGGTTCTACGAACAGTATGAGCATTATCTCGCTAAGGGTGGAAACACTTACATTAAAACGAAAGTAGAAAAGATGATCGCTGAGGGCAAAATTTAGGTCGCTCAGGAGGGCGACGAGTAGATCACCTCCTTGATCGTTATATGTGCAAGAGAACCGGGGCAGATCGTCCCGGTCCTTTTGCTATGCAGAAAAAACGGCTTCAAAATTTTCGATTTAAGCGATTTTTTAAAGGGCAAAGGTATCATAATACCTTTATTTTTCAGGCAAAAATGAAAGATATACCCGAACAGTTAGGTCTTCGCTCCAGTCGTTATTTACATACCCAGAATCTTCCATTTTCCAGTACCGGCCGCCGTATAATTCGGCAGTAACGTATGGGCTCTTTTCTTCAAGTATGCGGAGTATCTTTTTCGCTTTAGTCTTTGCGGCCGTTCCGACATAGGTATCAGCTTCAAGGCCGGTTATCAAGTACACGCGGATCTGCAGCGTTCCGTCTTCGTCTGTTACAGGCTCGATAGTTACGTCAACGTCCAGCGGCGGGTACTCGTAGACTTTATCACCGGGACAGCCTTCCTTCTTAAACTCCATGAGCTTCATGCCGTTGTACTTGTCTTCCTTATCAGTATAGAGCTTCTGATACTTCACCAGTGCGCGGTCGGTCTTTTCGTCTTCGCTCCGTACTATAAACTCATAGACCTCTTTGCGCGGTGCCGGATCTGGTGCCGGGGCTTCTTTCTTTTTCCTTTTGAAAAACATTGTTTTACACCTCCTGCGTCGAGTATATCAAAGTGTATTGTTTTTCTATGTTTTTTTGAGATTTGTGGGTGAAAAGCATTGTAATTGTACGCTTTAAAGCGTATAATAAAACCATCAAGAGAGCACCGAAAAGGAGGGCAAGACAATGACAAAGGCAGAAAGAAGAGCAATAAACGCAAGAGTTAAAAATCTCGTAGAACAGGGAATAGACAAAGAACTTGCAAAGGTAATGGCGAAGGTAGAATTTGAACTCGATATTATAAGACCGGTAGTAAACGGAGACTAAAACAAAACCAAGCCGAGCCCGGCGGCTAAACCGGGCAGAACAAAGCTCGACAACTGAACACCACCAAGCGCCAACGGATAAGACTTGGTCGAAAGCCGAAAAGGGTTTGAATCATGTATGAATTATCACCTCGGTAGGCAGAGGACGAACGGAAGTTACCGCACAAGTGAGAGCGGGAGAGCATATTCAGAAACATACTGCTAAAAGAAAGCACACCGAGCCGGGGCGGTATATCCCCGGCAGAGACAGGAGGCATAACATGAACGCATCAGCAAGGGAAATGTTTAACGCAGACGCACAGGCAACCGGCCGCCTGTGGAGATCCGCAAAAGACGCGGCAACTGATAGGATCGAACAGGCCGCGAACGCCAGCAAGTACGACTTCGAGTTTCTTATGGACATATTTGTCGAGACAATCGAAGACGGAACGGATATAATAGACGCAGCAGACGAGATCTATGATATAGCGATGGAGGAGGACTTTTAGACATGAATAAGTACATCTTTACGGAATACCGAGATAAGAAGGGCACCGGATCAAATAAGTTTTTTGACACAGAAACAGACGCTGTGGCATACGCAAAAAAAGAGTGGGGAGCTCTTTGCGAGGCCGACCGCAAGACATACTTCAACGATTCGTTCGCCTGGTTCCGAGTGGACGTTGGAGAAGTGGACGACGATGGCTGCTATGGGGATGCGGACACTGTGTGGGATGCTCTGGAGGAAACGAACGCATGAAACTGAAAGACAAGAGACTGGCGGCCGGGCTCTCACAGTCGGAGCTCGGCAAAGCCTCAGGCGTAAACGTCCGACTAATACAAGACTACGAACAAGGTCACAAACCAATCAACCGAGCAGCAGCAGAGACGGTTCACAAGCTTGCGAAGGCTCTCGGTTGCACAATGGAGGACCTGATCGAGTAAAAAATGCTTGCATTATTCTGCAAGCGCCTATAAAATGAATGTGGTGATAATAACTGAATGTTCTAAGTAGGGACCCTAAGCGTTGGATATCAACGCTTTACTATATGCCTCCAACTATTCCTAAAATCACAACGTTTAGAATAGTTGCACGGCGGGGAACAACACAACAGAATATGACGATATTATCACCTTCAAGAAATGGAGGTGATTTTTTTATGAAAGAGCAAAGCGTTCTGCAGTTCGCCATAGTCAAAGAGACACCGGCACAAACTTTTGAGGACAGGCTCAACGAAAGGATCCGCGAGGTCGATGCAAACAAGGATGATATAACGTTCGATAGCGTTGGTGGGGCAATGATAGCCCGCATCGCTTACAAGGTGAGGGTCGACAGCATGGACAACAAACTGCCAATGTCTGAGACAGGTATCAAGTTCCAGTGCGGGGATTGCCCGTACTTTGAGCCGCAGAGGAACAAGGACGGCACCATCAGCGCAAGGGCTAAGATTGGCGACTGTCCTCACAGCAAATACTTAGGCCGGACAACGCGCGACATGGCCGCTTGTGACTATCTGTATGCGCGTATAAAGAACGGAGGTGTGACGTTATGTTTCTCAGAGTAGGCTTTGTACTGATAATGCTCGCCGTAACAAT
>Ga0310690_10004154_pt1 | contig 20899 bp, 14 predicted proteins | sample AusTroGonzalo_MG_2_FD_207661 | JGI IMG/M metagenome (GOLD analysis project Ga0310690, IMG submission 207661) | Bovine rumen microbial communities from tropical cattle in Woodstock, Queensland, Australia - Gonzalo_04 (v2) (version 2) | ecosystem: Host-associated > Mammals > Digestive system >... | reverse complement strand
TCCGTATTTTCCACCATGATGCCGGAGGGAATATGGCGGACGCGTACACCCGTTTCCACCTTGTTCACATTCTGACCGCCGTGGCCGCCGCTGCGGAAGGTGTCCCACTCCAGGTCTCCGGGATTGATTTCGATATTGATGGAATCGTCCACCAGCGGGTATACGAAAACGCTGGAAAAAGTGGTTTGGCGCTTGCCCTGGGCGTTGAAGGGTGAAATGCGCACCAGCCGGTGCACACCGTTTTCTGCCTTGAGATAGCCGTATGCATAATCTCCTTCCACCTCTATGGTGCAGCTCTTGATGCCGGCCTCTTCCCCTTCCAGCAGGGCGGTGACCGTCATCTTGTATCCGTTGCGTTCTCCCCAGCGCAGGTACATGCGCATGAGCATGGCGCTCCAGTCGTTGGCCTCGGTGCCCCCGGCGCCGGAATTGATGGTGAGGATGGCGCCCAGGTTGTCTCCCTCTCCGCCCAGCATATTTCTGAGCTCCAGGGCTTCCACGGCGTTTACGGCGGTGGCATAAGCCTGGTCCAGCTCCCGGGTTTCATCCGTTTCCACGGCATCGTCTTCGGCCCCGGAGAGGCTCTCCCTGGCGAAGTCGTACAGAACTTCCAGGTCTTCCGTGAGGGTTTTGGCTTTGTCGTAGTCGCTTACCCAGGACTTGACGCCCGAAAGCTTCTTGAGGAAGGCTTCCGCCTGTTTAGGGTCACTCCAGAAGTCTGGCGCCAGGCTCTCCTGTGTTTTCTGCTCCACCTCTTTCCGCTTTCCGGGAATGTCCAGGCAGCCCTCCAGCGTGCCCATCCGCTGCGTCAAATCCTTTATCTGATCCAGTGTTACCATGCTCGTTTTCGATAAGTGTACAAAGATACTATTTTTCGGCGAATGACCAGTGGCCGGGTATTTGCAAAAAATGATTATATTTGTGTGACTATGGCAACTGTCGGCATATTCGATTCCGGAAGCGGCGGCCTTTCGGTGTACCGGGAACTGGTAAAGGTGCTCCCTCAGGAGCGCTATCTTTATTTCTCGGACAACGCCCATTGCCCGTACGGGGAAAAGACGCCGGAATACATCCAGGAAAGGAGCCGCGCCATCACAGACATCCTTCTGGGCATGGGGGCCAATCTCATTGTGGTGGCCTGCAACACCGCCACCGCCGCTGCCATCGCCACCCTTCGGGCGGAATACCCCCACGTGCCTTTCATCGGCATGGAACCGGCGGTTAAACCGGCGGCGCTGGGCACCCGGAGCGGGGTTATCGGCGTACTGGCCACGGCCGGCACCCTCAAAGGCTCCAAATACCTCAAGACCCGCGGCCTTTACGAGGAAGACGTTACCATTGTAGAGCATGTGGGCCAAGGCTTTGTGGAACTGGTGGAAAACGGCATCCTGGAAGGCCCGGAGGCCGAAGAAACCGTCCGTACCTCCCTTCAGCCGCTGCTGGATGCCGGGGCGGATACCATCGTGCTGGGCTGCACGCACTATCCGTTCCTTCAGCCCGTCATCGAACGTCTGGCCGGGCCCGGCGTAAAGGTGATAGACCCTGCCCCGGCCGTCGCCCGCCAAACGGTTCGCATCCTGCAGGAAAAGGGTATTCCCACCGGCGAAGGGCCGTTTTCCGTAGAGCTGTATTTCTCCGGAGAGCCAGACTCCCTGCAACGGATTTTCCAACTGATTTCTTAGTAGCATGAAACACCTTATATCCTTTTTGGCCGGGCTTTGCGGGTGCATCCTCCTGCAGGCCCAGGTTATCCCCGGTATAGAAGTGCTGGAGAGCACCGGTTTCGAAGAGCTCATGGGCAAGCGTGTGGGGCTGGTCACCAACCCCAGCGGCGTAGACCGGCAGCTGCGCTCCACCATAGACATCCTGTTTCAGGCGCCGCAGGTGAACCTGGTGGCCCTGTACGGACCGGAGCATGGCGTCCGCGGAGACGCCTATGCCGGAGACCACGTGGAAAGCGCAACGGACCCCAAGACCGGCCTTCCCGTGTATTCCCTGTACGGCCCCACCCGGGAACCTACCCAAAAGATGCTGGAAGGTATCGACATCATGGTGTACGATATCCAGGATGTAGGCACCCGCAGTTACACCTTCATCTCCACGCTTGGCCTCGTGATGCGCGCCTGCGCCAAGGCTAATGTTGAAGTGATGGTGCTGGACCGTCCCAATCCCCTCGGAGGCCTCAAAGTGGAAGGTCCGTACGTGGAAGACGGCTTCTACTCCTTCGTCAGCGAATTCCGCATCCCCTATGTCTATGGCCTTACGGTGGGAGAACTGGCCAACCTCATCAACGAGGAAGGCCTGAACAGGGGACAGGCCGGAAAGGAAGAGCCCCTCAAGTGCAAACTGCGGGTCATCCCCATGATGGGCTGGGAGCGCTGGATGCAGTACCGGGATACGGGCCTGCCCTGGATCCTCCCTTCGCCCAACATCCCTTCGGAAGCATCGGCCACGGGCTATCCTTCGGCCGGTATCTGCGGAGAGATGGGACACCTGAACATCGGCGTGGGCTATACCATTCCCTTCCAGACCTTCGCCGCCACCTGGATTGATGCCGACAAGCTCAAGGAGCGGCTGGACAGTTACCAGATTCCCGGCACCGCCTTCCGCACCATCCACTATAAACCTATCTCCGGAAGCCTCAGCGGCAAACTGGTGCACGGGGTGCAGTTCTTCTATCCGGACTACGAAGCCGCCACCATCACCCTCACGCAGTTCTATGTAATGCAGGCTGTCCAGGAACTGTTCCCGGGCCATAATCCCTTCCCGCTCAAGAGCACCAGAATGCTGGATATCGTGTGTGGTACGGATTATGTAAGGACTAATTTCGGAAAGCGTCTGAAAGTAGCCGACATCGTTGATTTCTGGAACAAGGATACCGAAGACTTCAAGGCGGTTTCCAAGCAATATTACTTATACCGATAACTTTAAAACTGAGATGCTATGAGAACGTTTATGACATTTGCCGCTTCTTTGGTAATGGCCATCGCCATGCTCACGGCACCCAATATGGTTGCCCAGAACCGCTCCCGCAGCACATCTGGCAGCACAACCCGTTCCACTCAGCAGAGTGGGTCCACCACCCGGTCTTCCGGTTCCTCTTCCTCCAGCGCAAGCCGCTCTTCCGGCACTTCCGGAAGCACCCGCTCCAGCGGAACGGTTTCGCAGCAGGACAATAGGAGCCGCAGTACCACCGGAACCGCCACCACGCAGCAGGATAACCGCAGCCGCAACAACTCCGGAACCAGCACCCGGTCTTCCGGCAGCAGTTCTTCCAGCAGCACCCGGTCTTCCGGCACTTCCGGCAGCAACCGCTCCAGCGGAACCACCACCCAGCAGGACAACCGCAACCGCAGCACCACGGGCAGCAGCACCCGGTCTTCCGGCAGCAGTTCTTCCAGCGTACGGTCCTCCGGTTCCACTTCCGGCAGCAGTGTCCGGTCTTCCGGCTCCACCGGCAGTTCCAGCAGCACCCGGTCTTCCGGTAACGTGCAGCAGGACAACCGCACCAGCGGCTCTTCCACCCGGTCCGGCTCTTCCGCCGCCACCGGCACCGTAAGAGCCTCCAATGCCAGCCGCGGCGGTCTGTCCGGAGCCACTTCCGTGGATAACAACAAGCCCGCCCAGCAGCAGGAGCCCTATCGTGACAACGGTTACAATTACCGTTATAACGACGATTTCCGCGTGGACGACAACCACGAGATGTACCGTGTGGCCCCTCGCATGCGCGAGCCCATGCCCTGGGACCGTCCCGGCAACTTCTGGGGAGATCATCCGCACTACTACGGATATCGCATCACCAATCTTCCTCCGCACTGGCGTCGCATCACCCACTGGGGTATCGACTATTATTATTACAACGGCATTTACTACCGTCCTTACGGCGGTGCATACGTAATCTGCCGTCCTCCTTTCGGAACCCCGCTGGAGGCAGCCATCGACAGGGCCATCCTCAGAGCCCTCCGGTTTGCCTACTACTGCGACACCTATCGCACCTACAATACGGTCTTTGACAATTACAACGTGATTGCCCGGCAGAATCTGATCATTGCCCAGAACAATGCCCGCATCGCTTCCCAGTACTCCAATTACGCGCTCAACGCCAACCGTGCGCTGTCCGCCTACGAGCTGGCCAACATGCTGGGTCTTGTCCAGAGCTACGCCTACGCGAACTCCGAGTACTTCTACCTGGACGGTGTATTCTACACCATCAGTGCTTCCGGAATGTACTCCACCATTGTTCCTCCTGCAGGCGCACTGGTCACTTCCCTCCCGGACGACTACGAGATTATCGTAATGAACGGTGTGGAGTATTACCTGGTGGACAACACCGTATACCGCACCACCGTCTTCGAGGGAGAGCCCTTCCTGGAGGTGCTGGGCCAGATGTACGGTTCGCTGTATAACCAGTACAACATCTACCGTTAGCAGAATCTAAACAGGTTCTAATCAATATGTTACATGTTTCCCGGTGCAATTGTTTTTGCACCGGGAAACTATTATTTGGTTGATACAGAGCCTGTTACATTCCACTATTCCCGGCTAATGAGGAGTCGCTGTTTGCGGAACAGGGGATCCAGGGTAGCCAGGACGGCGGGAAGGAGGAAGAGGATGAGCAGGAGGATGGCGAAGGCGCCGAAGGCCAGGCTCTTGAGGATGGAGGCAATCATGGGATCGTCCATGGTGAAGCTGAGCACGAAGGGAACGATGCTCAGGATGAGCCCGGAGGTGAGGATGGAGTGGGAAGAGCCCTTGTAGCCCCCCTCCAGTGCGCCCGGAATGTCCGTTGTCTTACGGGCCGACAGATAATAGGACGTAAAGAGGATGGAATAGTCGATGGTGGCCCCCATCAGGATTCCCTGGATGATCAGATAGGACAGGTAGTACATGGAGTTGCCGCCCAGGCCGCTGGCCCAGACGTTGGCATAGATACCGGCCATGATGGTCATGACCAGCGGGACGGGCACCAGCAGGGAACGGAAGGTAAGGGCCACGATCAGGAAAATGGACAGAACCGTCAGGAGGGTGAGAAGGAGCAGCTCCCGCGGGAAACCGTCCTTGAGCAGCTTGTACATTTCCGATTCTCCCACCCAGTAATGCGGCTTCTGAAGGGTTTCGCCGGCCGTGGCGCGCAGCCTTTCCACAAAGGCGAAAGTACTGTCGGATTCCACCTCGTATCCGCTCAGCACCACGGCGGCGGAATGACTGTTTCCGTGCAGCATGCCCACACCGGAGAACAGCTGCTTGCGGGCATCGGCCACCAGCGCACGGGTGCTGTCGGGAACGAACCCGGCCAGGGCGGGGTGGGTGAGGAGGGTATCGGCCAGATAATCCAGCAGCACGCCGGGGGCGATGGCGGTTTCCGGGTCATAGTCCCGCTTGGCACCGGCATACAGGTAAAGAAGGTCTAGCTGGTCCTTGGAAACCGGAATGCCGGCGGCGGAAAGAGCGCTGTGCATCCGGGCCGATGTATACCGGCGCGAAGAGAGGTACATATCCAGCAGCCGCTCCTGGGGGGAGGGGGCGGATTCCGGCTCAATGTCATAGCCGGTTTGACCGGCTATCTCTTCGGTTGGAGATTCCCGGTCGGGGTCGGGAATGACAGGAGTCGCTTCGATACGAAGCGTGTCAGAGGCTTCTTTCGGGGTATCTTCGGAGGGGATGTCGGGAACATCGGCGATGAGGGTGGGCCCGGCGGCCTCAATTTTGGCCAGAACTTCTTCCAGCAGGGCCATCTGCTCTTCCATGCCTTTTGGGACGAAGGCGGCATAGATTCGGTTGTTCAGGATGTGGTTCCGGATATAGTCCGTGAACTCCACCAGCGTCATCTTTCCCCTCCGTTTGCCGGCCAGGCGGTAAACCGTGGCAATCTGCGAGGCGTCGCTTTCCAGAAGGTCCGCCATCTCGGCCGATGTGTATGGCGTATGGATAACTTCGTAGTTCAAGGGACCATAGTCCTCCGGGACTTCCTCCGGAAGGATTTCCGGGATAACAGGGCCAATCTGTTCTATCTGCAACGTGTCTTCCTGCTCTGCAACAGGCTCTTCCTCAGCTGTTTCCGGAACAACCGGGGCTACTGGTGGAAGCGGTCTGGCGGGCTTTGCGGGTACGGCAGGGGTTTTCGGGAGGAAGGACTTCATCAGCTGGTCCGGACTGAAGCCGTCCGGAACCAGGCCCCGGGCCGACAACTCGTCCGCCGTGGCCTGGAGCTCCTTCAGGCTGAAGGTTTCTGTGCGTTCAGGATGGGAATGGGCGTAATACACCAGGTGAAGCAGGTCTTCCGGAATGTCCGGGAATTCCCCTTGCCCGGCAAAATCATCGGCCAGGTGAAGCAGGTCCTCTACGGTGCGGGGGCGGTTCACCAGGGAAGGGTAGCTGAGGGTCTGGTGAACCATAGGGTCCAGGCTGATGGCGTCCAGCAAAGGGGGAATGGCGTTTTCCTCATCATTGGAATAGATGAGCATCAGCGCATTCTCCCCGGTTTGCAACTCTGAGACATTACTGTCCCACTGAGGCGCAAAGCAAAGGGCCGTGCGGCGCTGCAGCCAGGCGAATGCCACGAAAACCGCCAGGAACAGGATGGCCACTGGAACCCGGAACCGGTTCAGGAACCGGGAAAGGGCTGCCGATGGAAGGACCGGAACCTTTTTGCGGGTGGCTTCCACGCCTTTGTCTCCCCAGATGATGAGGGTGGGAAGGACGGTGAAGTTGCACAGGAGGGAGAAGGCTACGCCCTTGGCCAGGACAATCCCCAGGTCGGCCCCTATCTTGAGCTTGATGAAGCAGAGCATCAGCAGGCTCACAATAGTGGTGAAAGCACTGCTGAGGATGGATGCCATAGCGCCCTCTACGGCCGATTCCATGGCCGGAACAGGCAGTTTACCCCGCATCTTTTCCTGCCGGTAGCGGTTCATCAGGATAATGGAATAGTCCATGGACAGCACCATCTGCAACACGGGGCTCAGGGTGTTGGTCATCATGGAAACGCTGTCCAGAAGGGCGTTGGTGCCCATATTGAGCACTACGGCAAATCCCACCGTTATCAGGAACAGCGGCACTTCCATTACCGAGGAACTCATCAGCAGCAGTACCACAAATACCAGGATAACCCCTATGAGGAGGGTCCTGGGCAGATTCGTGGGCATCAAGTCGTTCCCATCGGCAAACACCCCTCCGAATTCCTGCATCTGCTCCTGGATGGCCGGCAGTTCAGACTCCACGATGAGCATGCCCCGGGTCATGGGATAGTCGTCCGGGAGGTATCTGGTCATGTTGGAGTTCACGTTCACGTGAGGCACCAGGATGGCGCACAGGACGGCCAGTCCTGTCATGATGGCTAACAGGACCAGCCGGTACCGGACCAGGAAACGGGCAATATGCTGGTGGAAGCGGCTCAAACCTTTAGTCTATGTGGAAGGCTTCGATTTCCTTTACCAGTTTGCCGATAATTTCCATCTTCACGTTGTAGAGGTCGTCGGAGATGTCCACCTTGTAGTAGTGGGGATTGATCAGACGCCGTTCGGCCGGAGAAAAGTGGTGGAGGTTGTCCTTGTAGAAGGCCTTCTTCTCCTGCAGGGTGTGCTTGGGAGCCACCCGCTTGCCGGCGGCTATCACCTGATGCTGGAGCGGACGGGCTTCGTAGGTTCCGGCCTCGAAGGTCTTGTACTTGTAGGAATCGTATTCGTCCCGAACGGTGATGGTTTCGCCCTTCTGGATGGCGGTGTCCAGGGTGTCTCCGCGGAGGCAGGTGACATCGGCCTTGAAGGCGTAGCCGTCTATCTGGTTCCCCTTCACGCTGTCCTGGGCACTGATGCGCCAGGTAATCTGGAAGCCGGGGTTGATGAGCTTGATCTTGTCTTCCGAGCGCTTGAGTACGGGCTGGTCTCCGATTTGGACCAGTTTATACACGTTGCCGAAGCACGGGGCGGCCTTGGAGGTGGCAATGGCGTCTCCCACGCCGTAACTGTCTATCCTGGCACCCTGGCGCTCCAGGTCCGTGATCAGGTATTCGTCCAGGCCGTTGGTGGCGAAAATCTTGCACTTGAACATGCCGTGTTCGTCCAGGATGCGGCGCACTTCCTGCGAGAGATAGGCAAGGTCTCCGCTGTCCAGCCGGATGCCGTAGCCGCCGGGATAGGTGTCGTCAATCCCGTTCTCCTGGAAGCTCCGGATGGCATTCTTGATGCCGCACTTGAGGGTATCGTAGGTGTCGATGAGGAGAATGATGTTCTCTCCCTTGTGGGTGCGGATGTAATCCGAGAAGGCCTGGTGCTCTCCCTCCACGGTGGAGCCGTAGGAGGTGACGAAACTGTGGGCCATGGTGCCGGTGGAGGGCACGTTGTTGAAAGCGCCCGTGAGGATGTTGGAGGAACTGGCGCAGCCGGCAATCTGGGCAGCCTTGCCGCCGTAGACCGCCGCCCAGGGCCCGTGGGCGCGCCGGGAGCCGAATTCGCTCACCGGATGGTCTGTAGACCGGCACACGCGGGAGGCCTTGGTGGCCACGGCCATCTGGTGGTTCAGGATGCACAGCATGGGCGTTTCCAGGACCTGGGCCTGCACCATGGGAGCCACCACCGTGACCACAGGCTGGTTGGGGAACGCAATCTCTCCCTCCCGCATGGCATACACATTGCCCGTAAACTTCATGGTACTCAGATACTTCCGGAAATCCCGATACTCTTCTCCGGGCAGGAACCGCTCGTAGAACTTCTCCGGCTCAGAACCCAGTCTGAGCACCATTTCAATTACTTCTTCGGTGCCGCTCACCACCGCCCAGTTGTTGTTTTCCGGGGCTTTGCGGTAGAAGAGGTTGAAGGTTGCCGTCTCGTCCTGTTTTCCGCAGTCGAGATAGGACTTTCCCATGGTGTACTGGTACTTGTCGGAGACATAGGCATTGTTGATGGTATCCATGTGCAGTCAATTAAGAAACGCTTGTAATGTCGTGATAGGGGCAGGTGAGCGGGCCCTCGCAGGAGCCGTGCCAGTTGTGCATACCCCCGCCCAGGCAGTTGCGGAACTGCCGGCAGGTGGAGCAGGCGCCCTTGCGGGCCCAGTCGTGATTCCGGAAAGGCTGAAAACGGTTCTGCCATACCTCCCAAAGGGAATCTGTGTAAATGGAACCCTGGGAGAAGACATCCCGGTCTATGTCCGGGCAGGCGCAGATGCGGCCGTCGATGAGCACCGAAGCGATATTCACTCCGGCGTGGCAGAAGAACGGCGTATCCCGAACCACCTGCTCGTAGGGGCCCAGGAAGCCCTCGCAGCTGAACAGCGTTTTCAGGGGACCGCCCTCCTTCCGGCGGGCCTTGATGAATTCCATCAGTTGCGTAAGCTCTTCCGGGGTAAGGATCATATCCGGGTTTCCGGCGGCCCGGCCGATGGGAATGACCGTGAAAAGGCGCCACTGGGGTACGCCCAGCCCGGAAAGCAGTTTGTGCAGCTCCGGCAGTTGGGCAAGATTCCGGCGGGTGACGCAGGTGACCACGTCGAAGGCAATCCGCGGGCATCGGGCCGCCAGGCCGATAGCCTGGACCGCCCTGGAGTAGCTTTCCGGATGGCCCCGCAGCCAGTTGTGCTCTTCCTCCAGGCCGTCCAGGCTGATGGTAAGGGCGCCGAGGCCCGCCTGCAGGAGTTTCTGCTGCATATCGGCGTTATAGAAGAATCCGTTGGAAACCATGCTCCAGCCCATACCGCGCTGCCGGATGGCCCGGCCGCAGTCCGTAATGTCTGGCCGCAGCAAGGGTTCCCCGCCGGTGAGAACCACCGTGAAGGGGTTGGGAATGTCCTTTTTGGGGATGGTGTCCAGTGCCTGGAGGAAGTGTTCCAGGGGCATATCCTTCTCCCGGCTGTTCATAGAACAATCACTGCCGCAGTGGCGGCAGTGAAGGTTACATCGGGTGGTGCACTCCCAGAACAGATAGTTTAGCTCGTGCACGCGGATTTCCGCATCCCGGAAGCGGCGGAAAAGCCAGGTGTTCATGGCTGGGCAGCTTCCTCTGTTTCAGGAACGTCTTCGGGGATTTCTTCCCCTTCTTCCACAACCGTTACCACCTCTTCGTCCATGGGTTCCACCTTGGGCATAGGGGTACCGTAGCAGGCCTGGAAAACGAAGAGCGCCGAAGTGAGGGAAAGCCCTTTGAGTATGTTTCTTAGCCGTTTCATGACAACTTCCTTTTTACAAAAGGCAAATATAATCAATTAATCTGAAAAATGCATTTCTTCAAACAGATAACCCGCGTGACCCACCTCTTCCACAACAAACAGCAGGTAGCGGATGTCCAGGGAGATGTTGCGGCAGAAATCCGGGTCGAAGACAAGGTCGCTCATGGTGCCTTCCCATACGCGGTCGAAGTTGATGCCGATGAGCTGCCCGTCGGCATTGAGAACCGGACTGCCCGAATTGCCGCCGGTGGTGTGGTTGGTGGCCAGGAAGCAGACGGGCTGGGCTTCGTGCCCGCCCTGGGCATAGATATCCCGGAGCACCTGCGGGATGTTGTAGTCGAAAATGTCCGGATTGTCCTTTTCGATAATACCCTTGAGCGTGGAGACGGGCCGATAATAGACGGCATCCGAAGGACTGTAGCCTTCTACCTTGCCGTAGGCGATGCGGAGGGTGAGGTTGGCGTCCGGATAGAAGGTGCGGTCTTTCTCGAACTCCATCTGGCCGCGCATATAGTCCTTATACAGCAGTGCGATGGACTGGTTGAAAGCCGTAACCTGAGGCGCCAGGCGGGAGGAATAGAACTCCTGCAGGGAATCGGCCAGCTCCTTTGCCAGTGCCCCGTCGGCAAAGACGGCGTCTCTCCAGGCTTCCATGGAGGGATACTCATTCCGCTCCCGGATGAAATACGCAGGCTTGTAAGCGTCTTCCAGCGCCTTGTCAAAGGCCGTCATCATGGCCACAAACGTTTCCGAGTCGATGGGCTCGTAATAGTCTTTCATGTTGAAATTCTTGCTGGTGGCCATGCGCAGCCGTTCGATGGTCTGGACGGTTTCATTGTAGTATTCAGCGGCCCGGCAGATGGGATTCCGGGCGGCATAGAGGTTGGCCAGGCGGTCTGTAAGGCCCTCGTATTGAGTTCCTTCCGCCCATTCGGCAAAGCGCTTCTCATACTCCTGCTTCACCGGAACCACCCGGTTTTTCCGGAGGCCTTTCTCCTCTCCCTGCCACTTCTTCCATGCATTGGCCACGGAAGCGTACTTGGAGGAATACTGGATGCGGACAGCCTGGTCCTGGTCCATATACTTTTTCATAATCTCCAGCCGGGTGGTGCGAAGGGCAATCTTCTCCGGATCCGAGATATCCTGTATGTACCGGACCGCCTCCGAATGGACGTATTCCTGCGTACTGCCGGGGCAGCCGTACACAAAGGTGAAGTCTCCCTCGTTCACGCCCTTCCGGGATACCGTGAAGGACTTTTTGGGCCGATAGGGGACATTCTCCGGGGAATAGTCGGCCGGGTTGCCGTCCTTGTCCGCATAGATGCGGAAGATGGAGAAATCTCCCGTGTGGCGGGGCCACATCCAGTTGTCCGTTTCTCCGCCGAACTTGCCGATGGAAGAGGGCGGGGCACCCACCAGGCGGACATCCCGGAACTCCTGGAAAACGTACAGGAAATACTGGTTGCCGTAGAACAGGGAACTGACCTGTGCCACCAGCCCCTTGTCCGGATTTGCCTCCTGCTTGCGGATGGCCTCTATGTTCTTGCGGATGAGGGCATCCCGCTGCTCCTGGGTGAGTTTGGGCTTGTCTCCTTTGAGCACGGCGGCCGTAACGTCTTCCATCCGCACCAGGAAGCGGACGGTAAGGCCCGGATTGGGCAGCTCCTGGCTGCGGTTCAGGGCCCAGAAGCCGTCCTTCAGATAGTCGTGCTCCACGCTGCTGTGCTGCTGGATGAAGCTGTAGCCGCAGTGGTGGTTGGTGAACAGGAGGCCTTCGTCGCTTACCAGTTCTCCCGTGCAGCCGCCGCCGAACAGCACCACTGCGTCCTTAAGGGAGGAATGGTTTACGCTGTAGATGTCTTCGGCCGATAACTGGAGCCCCTTGGCCTGCATATCGGCAATCCGCTGGGAAATGAGGGCGGGGAGCCACATGCCTTCGTCGGCCCTGGAAGGCAGGAGGGTGACAACCAAGAGGGCTGCCGTAACGAGGATTCTTTTCATGCCATAGTCATTTTGTACAAATATAGCTTTTTTTTTACTATATTTGCTTGACACAACCGCATGCAGCTATGAGAATCCCGGAATCAGAACTCATCATCAACGGAGACGGCTCCGTTTTCCACATCCACCTCAAACCGGAGGAGCTGGCAAACAATATCATCCTGGTGGGAGACCCAGGCCGCGTGGATATGATTGCCGAATATCTTACGGATATAGAATTCCGTAACGCTTCCCGGGAGTTCGTTTCCGTAACCGGCCGTTACAACGGAAAACGCATGACGGTGCTGTCCCACGGAATCGGCCCGGACAATATAGACATTGTAATGACAGAACTGGACGCCCTGGCCAATGTAGATTTCAAAACCCGGGAGGTAAAACCGGAACACCGCTCCCTCAACATCCTCCGGATTGGCACCTCCGGCGCCCTGCATGCAGATATTCCCCTGGGCAGTTATGTCCTGTCCCACATCAGCGTGGGCTTCGACGGTGTCATGAACTGGTACGGAAACCGCAGCAAGGTAACCCTTCCCCGCGTGGAGGCCCGTTTCAAGGAACACATGAAGTGGAATCCCACCCTTCCGTCCCCGTATTTCGTAAAGGCTTCGCCCAAGATTATCAACATCATGAAAGATGTCACCGTCAAGGGCGTAACCATTTCGGCACCGGGCTTCTACGGCCCCCAGGGACGGATTGTGAGAATGCCTCTGGCCATGCCGGACATGCTGGAAAGAATCGAGAACTTCCGTTTCACCTCCTGCGGAGAGCATTACCGCATTACCAATTTCGAGATGGAAAGCGCCCCGCTGGCAGGCTTCGCCGCCCATCTGGGCCACAACGCCTGCACCGTCTGCTGCGCCATCGCCAACCGTTATCTCCAAAGCTCCAATCCGGACTATCGTCCCGTCGTCCGCAAGCTCGTAGAACTCTCCCTGGACCGCATGTCCACCCTTTAGCCCCCTAAAACATAGTTATGTGCGCCGGCCTAGAGCGAACACGGCGCTCATCAGAGCGCCCGGCCGGAGGCCGCGCTAGAGCGACAGCAAAATATCGTTCAATAGGCCTCCTGCCGTTTGGCGGGTGCCGGCTCCTGCGCCCTGGATGAGCATGGGGGAGGGGTAGTCGCCGGTGGTGATGAGGATGGCGTTGTCGGTTCCTTTCAGGGCGTAGAGCGGGCTGTCGGGCCCCACTTCCTGCAAGCCCACGGAGGCGTGTCCTTCCGCATCCACGGAGGCTACATAACGGAGTTTCAGGCCCTTGGCCGAGGCGGCGGCGTAGCGGGCGGCGATATCGGTCGGGATGGGTTCCAGCTTCACCTGGGACTCTTCCAGCGGAATGCCCGTCTGGCGGCTCAGGATGAGGATTTTGCGCAGGACGTCCTTCCCGGAAAGGTCGATGGAAGGGTCCGGCTCGGTGTAGCCTTTCCGGCGGGCTTCTTCCACCAGGGCGTCAAAGTCCGTACCCTGGTAACGGTCCATCAGGTAGTTCAGCGTACCGGAAAGCACGGCATCCATCCGCACGAGCGTGTCTCCGCTCTGGACCACCCGGTCCAGGGTAACCAGAACCGGCAGGGCGGCTCCGGCGGTGGTTTCGTACCGGAGGGAAACCCCGGAGCGGTGCGCTTCCCGCTGCAGGTTCCGGAACTGGGCGTAGGTGCCTGAGAAGGGAATCTTGTTGCAGGCCACCACGCTGTAGCCGCTGTGGAACAGGTCCGGATACCGGAAGCCTATCTCTTCGCTGGCCGTACAGTCGATAAAGACCGGATTCTCCAGGGAAAGGGCGCAGAGGGCGTCGGGATAGGAACCGGGGAGGCCACCGGAGAGCAGTTCCGCCGCCCGGGATAGGTCCAGCCCTTCGGTATCAATCACATAACGCTTGCTGTTGGCCAGGCCGCACACCCGGAGTTCCTTGCCGGAGCGTTTGGCTATGGCGGCCGCGTTGTCCCGGAGCATTTCCACCAGGGCCTTGCCAACCCGGCCGTAGCCGGCTATGAACAGGGGAATCACCTGGGTGTCAAAGCGGTCGAAGAATTCGTGGTGGATGGCGCGGATGGCTTCTTCGGACCGCACCGAAGGCACAATCACGGAAATGTTCCGTTCCGAGGAGCCCTGCGCCGTGGCGCGTACCGGAATGCTGTGGCGACCCAGGGCAGCCAGCATCTGCCCCGTGGCGCCGCTGTGTCCCAGCATGTCGTCCCCGATGACGCAGACAATGGAAAAGCCCTTTTCCACCTTCAGGGGATTCAGCCTTCCCAGGGAAATCTCATAAGCAAAACAGCCGTCGGCGGCCTTCCGGGCGCGTTCTGCATCGGCTTCGGCTACGGCTATGCACATGGAATGCACGGAAGAAGCCTGGGTGATGAGGATGATGTTGATGCCTTCCCGGGAAAGGGCGTCGAAAAGGCGGGAACTGAATCCCGGTACCCCCACCATGCCGCTGCCTTCCAGCGAGATGAGGGCGATGCCCTCGGAATGGGCGATGCCGATGACGCCGCCCCGCGAACGCGGCGGATTCTTCTCCACCAGGGTGCCCGGCTCTTCCGGATGGAAGGTGTCTTTCACATAGATGGGAATTCCCTCTGCCACAACGGGTTGGATGGTGGGCGGGTAGATAACCTTGGCACCGAAATGTGAGAGTTCCTGGGCGGCCCTGTAGGAGATGTTGGGGATGGGACGGGCGGTGGGAACCACCTTGGGATGGGCGGTCATGATGCCCGGCACGTCGGTCCAGATTTCCACCCGGCGGGCATGGAGGGCCACGGCGAAGAGGGAAGCGGTGTAGTCGGAGCCTCCGCGCCCGAGGGTGGCGGGCTTTCCGTCGGCCTCCCGGGCGATGAATCCCGGCACCACGAAAAGCTCTGCATGTACGTGACTTTCAATGGCTTCCCGGATGTGCCGGCTGGTCCAGGCCGTATCCACCGCTCCGTTTTGCGTGCGTACGATGTCCCGGGCGTCCAGCCATCGGCACGCAATGCCCAGAGACAGGAATTTGCCGGTGAGGATGCGGGAAGAGAACAGTTCGCCGAAGCTCTCGATGGCGGCGAGGCTGGCGGGGGAGAGCTCACCCACCAGGAACACACCTTTCACCAGGCTTTCCAGTTCCTGGAACAACCCGTCCACCAGGGCCTGCGTCTTTCCCCGGTACCCTTCCGGCAGCAGTTCGCCGATAATCCGGGCATGGCGCTCCTGCAGGTTCTTCAGGGAAGACAGGCAGCCTTCGTCGCGGGCGGCCGCCCTTCTGCCGATATCGATAAGCTGGTCGGTGCATCCGCTCACGGCGGAGCATACCACAAGCGTCCGGTCCTCTTCCAGGGCCTTTTCCACTATTCTGATGACTTGCTGCATGGCAGCTGCGTCGGCGACGGAAGTGCCGCCGAATTTGAGTACTTGCATACGGCTACATTAAAAGGGCCGCGAGCTTGGCGGTTTCCAGCAGGAAGCCGTCGTGCCCGAAGGCCGATGTGAATTCGATATACTGGGCCCCGGGAATGAGCCGTGCCCACTGCCGGCCTTCCTCGGGAGGAAACAGGTTGTCCGTGTCGATGGCTGCCACCGTAACATCTGCCTTGATGCGCCTGAGGGCTTCCGCCACGCCGCCCCGGCCCCGGCCCACGTTGTGGCTTTTCAACAGGAGACAGAGCGTGTAGTAGGAGTAGGCGTCGAAGTCCCGGCGCACCAGTTTTTCTCCCTGATAGCGCTGATAGGAGCCGGAACGGTCCGAGAAGAGTGTGTCCGGGTCCGTTTCCTGCTGCCGGATGCCATACCCCCGGAAGCAGCGGTAGCTGATCAGGGCCTGGGCACGGGCGCACTTAAGTCCGGCCGTACCGCCCTGAACGGAGGCTGCCTCCCGGAAGGTGGGGTCGGCCTCCAGGGCCATGATCTGCGTTTCCACCGTTGCTCCCGCATAAGGGGAGATGCGTGGAGCGGTGGCAATAAAGGCGCAGCGGCAGAACAGGTTCGGACAGGAGACGGCCCATTCCAGGGCCTGGAAACCGCCGATGGAACTGCCCACGAGAAGATCTATCTTGTTTATTTCCAGTTTTTTCCGTACCAATTCAAGGGTGGAAACCAGGTCCCGGATGGTGATTTTGGGGAAATCCAGCAGCCAGGGTTTTCCCGTGGCTGGGTTGTCCCGGGCCGGCCCTTCGGAGCCGTAAGGAGACCCCAGCATGTTCACGCACACGATAAAGTTGCGCTCCGTATCCAGGGGCTTTCCCGGCCCCACCATCTCCGGCCACCAGTCTTCGGGGTTGCTGTTGGCGGTGAGGGCGTGGCAGATCCAGATGACTTTTCCCCGGCGGCGCTCCGAGGTATGGAAAACGATGCGCGCCTTTTCCAGCGTGCCGCCTGCCTCCAGGGGAAGGGTTGCCGTTATCTGGTGCCTGACTAACATGCTTTGGCGGCGTTCAGGGCTTGCTGCAGGTCTGCGATAATGTCTTCCGGGTCTTCCAGGCCGATACTGAGCCGGATGAGGTCCGGGGCGATACCGGCCGCGCGGAGCTGTTCGTCCGTGAGCTGGCGGTGGGTGTGCGAGGCGGGGTGCAGCACGCACGTGTGGCAGTCGGCCACGTGGGTTTCGATGGTGATGAGCCGGAGAGCGTCCAGGGCCCGGTTCTCGAAGGCCCGGCCTCCCTTGAGACCCAGGCACATGACGCCGCTGCAGCCTTCCGGCAAGTACTTCCGGGCCAGTTCATGGTCGGGGTCTTTCTCCAGGCCGGGGTAGCGCACCCAGGCCACGTCGGGGCAGTTTTCCAGCCATCGGGCCACCTGCAGGGCACTGGCACTGTGCCGTCGGATGCGAAGGTGCAGGGTTTGCAGGCCCAGGTGCAGGTAGAAGGCGTTCTGAGGGCTCTGGGTGGAGCCCAGGTCCCGCATCAGGTGTGTGACGGCTTTGGTGAGGAAGGCCGCCTTGCCGAATTTCTTGGTGTAGGTGAGTCCATGATAGGATTCGTCCGGAGTGGTGAGGCCGGGGAACTTGTCGGCATACCGGTCCCAGGGGAAGTTTCCGCTGTCTACCAGGGCTCCGCCCACGCTCACTCCGTGCCCGTCTATGTATTTGGTGGTGGAGTGGGTGACAATGTCGGCCCCCCATTCGAACGGGCGGCAGAGAACCGGCGTGGCAAAGGTGTTGTCAATCACCAGCGGAACCCCGTGCGCATGCGCTACGCGGGCCCATTTTTCAATGTCCAGCACTTCTACGCCCGGGTTGGAAAGCGTTTCCCCGAACAGCAGCTTGGTGCCAGGCCGGAAGGCCGATGCAAGTTCCTCCTCCGAGGCCTTCGCGCTGATGAAGGTGATGCCGATGCCCAGCTGCCGGAGCGTGGTGCCCAGCAGGTTGAAGGTGCCTCCGTAGATGTTGTTGGCTGCTATGATATGATCTCCCGCCTTGCAGATGTTGATGCAGGCGAACAGGTTGGCCGCCTGGCCGGAAGAAGTGAGGATGGCCCCCACGCCGCCCTCCAGGTCGTTGAGCTGGGCGGCAACGGCATCCACCGTGGGGTTTTGGAGACGGGTGTAGAAGTATCCGCTGTCTTCCAGGTCGAACAGGCGTCCCATCTGGTCGGACGTTTCATATTTGAATGTGGTGCTCTGGATGATGGGGAGCTGCCTGGGCTCTCCTTTTTTAGGGTTATAACCTGCGTGAACGCAACGGGTGTCTATCTTTGCCATATTGTTTTCTTTTTTTTTGCAAAGGTAGATTTTGAGGAATATTTTTACAATAGTTTAAAAAAGTTTGGAAAATATTGCTATATTTGTTGCAGAGAATAGAATTTTTGGAAAAAATCAGTGCCGAAATCGGCCTTTTGCAGAAAATTATTCTTATGGCAGAAATCGTATTGGATACCACAGACCTGCAGATTCTCCGGGCCCTGCAGGAAAATGCACGTCTCACCACCAAGGAACTGGCGGCACGGGTGAACCTTTCCACTACACCGGTGTTCGAGCGCCTCAAACGGCTGGAGCGCGGCGGGTTCATCCGGAAGTATGTGGCCGTTTTGGATGCAGAAAAACTGGGCCGCGGCTTCACGGTGTTCTGCTCGGTGAAACTGAAGCAGATGAACCGGGCCGTGGCCAGGGACTTCATTTCCGTCATCCGGGACATTCCCCAGGTGGCGGAGTGCTATAACATTTCAGGGGAGTACGACTACCTGCTCAAGATCCAGGCGCCGGACATGAAGTATTACAACGAGTTTATCATCAACGTGCTGGGAACCATCGATTCCATCGGCTCCATCCTCTCCTCCTTCGTGATGGACGAGATTAAGAACACGCACGCGCTATATCTCTAGTAAAAGAGCTGGTATTCAGTGGAAATGCCGCCGAATTCTTCCAGCACCATCTTGGTGAGGGCGCCTTTCTTGTTGTAGTCCAGCTCCATGCCGGAATAGCCCTTGGGCGTAACCTGGCGGGCCTTGATGGAAACGTGTTTGGCTCCGGCCTTTTCGGTTACGGTGCAGTCTGCATCCATTTCCTTGGCAATATCCTCGTATTTACCGGTAATGCTGTACAGGATGGCGTTGCGCTGGGAGCGCACCAGCTTGCTGCTGTTGGAATCTACGTCTGCAGCCACCCCGCGCATGTCCATCCGGATGAAGGGACCGTCGATGATGAAATAATCCCCGTCCGGGACCGTGTACAACATGGCCAGCTGGTCCGGAGCGGTGTAGGAAACGGTTCCCTCGCTCTTGACCACCTTGCCGGAGGCTTTCATGGTTTTGACCTGTTTGAAGGTGCCTTCAAAATCCTGGGCTCCGGCCGCCATGCAGCAAAGGAGCGCAGCAAGTGCAAGTATTCTTTTCATAGCAGTTGAATAGATATGCAAAAACAGTGCCTGTCAGATTGGCAGATTATCCTGGCGGTCCGATAGTTGATAATCGCAAAAAAACGTTATTTTTGTAATTCCATACAGTTCCTACATGCAAATCCAGATATCCGACGAGCTCAATGCCGTCATCAAATACGCCCGGGAGGAAGCCATGAGGACAGGCAGTTACGGGATTGGCCCGGACCACCTGTTCCTGGGCCTCATCCGGCACGAGGAAAATGCGGCTTTCACCTCGCTTCGCAGCGTTGGGGTGGAACCGGTGGACCTCAAGACCTTCATAGACCAGCGCATCTTTACCAACGAAACCATTCCCTACGAGCAGATAGACCATATCAGCTTTTCCCGCCAGGCGCAGAACGTGCTCAGCATCACGGTAATGGAGGCTTCCCGGCTCAAGAGCCCGGCGGCTATGCCGCAGCATCTGCTGCTGGCCCTGTGCCGCACTACTGACAGCTACGGGCAGGTGTACCTGCGCTCCCGGGGAGTAGATTATGGACGCCTTCTGGCTTTCATGGAAGACGAGGGCCTGCTTCGTCCGGCCGGAACCGGGGAGGAAGCCAAGGGACAGCAAGCGGAAAACCAGCCTGTTCAGGGAGAGGAAGACCCGGCCGAAAAGAAGCTGGACATTGAAGAGTTCGCCTATGACCTTACCCGGGCCGCCCGGGAAGGCAAGCTGGACCCGGTGGTGGGGCGGGACATGGAGATAGCCCGTGTCATCGAAATCCTGGGCCGGCGCAAGAAGAACAACCCCATGCTCATCGGAGAGCCGGGGGTGGGCAAATCGGCCATCGTGGAAGGCATTGCCCAGAAGATTGCCACCGGAGACATTTCTCCGGTACTGGCCCGCAAGCGCATTCTGTCGCTGGACATCGCCTCGGTGGTGGCCGGCACCAAATACCGCGGAGACTTCGAGAAACGCCTCAAGGCCATTATCAAAGAGGCTTCGGAGAATCCGGATCTCATCCTGTTCGTGGACGAGTTCCACACCATCGTGGGCGCCGGCGGTGCCTCCGGCAGCCTGGATGCCGCCAACATGCTCAAGCCGGCCCTGGCCCGCGGGGAATTCCAGTGCATCGGCGCCACAACCCTGGACGAGTTTGCCAAGATTGTGGAAAAGGACGGCGCCCTGGACCGCCGTTTCCAGAAGATTGTGGTGGAACCCACGGACGTGCCCCAGTCCATCGAAATCCTCCAGCACCTGAAACCCCGCTACGAGGAGTTCCATGGCATTTCCTATACCGACGAGGCCGTGGAGGCGGCCGTACGCCTGACAGACCGCTACATTACGGACCGTTCACTTCCGGACAAGGCCATCGACGCCCTGGACGAGGCCGGCTCCATGGTACGCCTGTCCCTGGCCAAGAAGCGCGGGAGGGAGAAAGTGGTGGATGCAGAGGATGTGGCCTCCGTGCTGGCCAAGATGACCGGCATTCCGGTGAACAAGGTGGCCGAATCGGAAGGAAACCGGATCATCCGCATGCGAAAACGCCTGCAAGACCGCATCGTGGGGCAGGACGAGGCGGTGGAAACGGTGGTGAAGGCCATCCAGCGCAACCGGGCCGGCCTCAAGGACCCGCACCGGCCCATCGGCACGTTCCTTTTCTTCGGCCCCACCGGTGTGGGAAAGACCCAGCTGGCGCGTTCCCTGGCCGAATACCTGTTCGACAGCGAGGATAACATGGTGCGGATTGATATGAGCGAGTATATGGAGAAGTTCAGCGTGTCCCGCCTGATTGGTGCGCCTCCGGGATATGTGGGCTATGAAGAGGGCGGGCAGCTTTCCGAGCGTGTTCGCCGGAAACCCTACTGCGTGGTGCTTCTGGACGAGATTGAGAAGGCGCATCCGGACATTTTCAACCTGCTGCTACAGGTAATGGACGAGGGCCGGCTCACGGACAGCAACGGCCGCACCGTA
>Ga0310690_10004153_pt1 | contig 20901 bp, 6 predicted proteins | sample AusTroGonzalo_MG_2_FD_207661 | JGI IMG/M metagenome (GOLD analysis project Ga0310690, IMG submission 207661) | Bovine rumen microbial communities from tropical cattle in Woodstock, Queensland, Australia - Gonzalo_04 (v2) (version 2) | ecosystem: Host-associated > Mammals > Digestive system >... | reverse complement strand
ATGTCAGCAATAATTAGCCCAACCAATATTGCAGAGCAAGCAGGTGTATATGTTTTCCCTGCAAGCAGTTCTGATGGTAGAGGTAAAGTATTTTACGAAAGTAATGTTAGAGATATTTCGGGAAAGATTACTACAAGGAATTATAAATCAAGTGAGTCTGACTTTAATGTAAGTTATGCATCTGGCAGTTCTGGTATAACTGTTACAAAAGGTGTGGCAATGATTAATGGATATAGAGTTGTTATTCCATCAGACTTTAACATACAACTTATAACTTCGCAGTTTGATTTTACTGGTAATATTGCAAAATATAATATTAATTTAAAAATTGCTAAACAATCAAGTACAAGCGGTTATATTGCTGATACTTCCGAAAATTCTGATTATGGCGTGATTTATATTGATTATACATTAGACGATAATTCGCCTAAAACAATGAAACAATATTATGAAATGGCTCAAAATATAAATTCGCAATATAAGCCGTCCGAACAGAGATTAAGCGATATTTCTTTAATTGATAACGTAGGCTCTGTTGGTGTTTTCCAAGACTATGATACTACATATTTACAACAGTCTATTAGCGAGAATGATTACACGGCGTTGGGTTGGCTTATAAACAGAAATAATTCTTTATTTGTTTCAGATTTAGCGTATAAGACAGATAAATTTAATGTACTTTCTTTTAATAAGTCAGAAAACAATTATAACCCGTCTTTATCATTAACTATTGGTTATGTAGTATTACAAAAAAGTAATGGCAGTATATTAATAGCAGAAGCTGGAACATATGATTGCACTAAAAGAGTTGACCTTGACGAAATATTCTACGGCGACCAAAAACTTGTAGATTATCTTTTAGAAAATACAAATTGTTTCTTAAAGCAGTATGGTGCTAATGTAGTAACATCTGTGAGAACTCCAGAGTTTAATTCAACAGGTCTTATTTCTAAAATACCATATATAAGCACAGTTGATTCATTATTTTATGGTGTATATAAATTAACAGATGATACATATGTTGTTAGCGGTAAAACTTATTACACAATTAATTCGGAAACTCACAGATATCAGCCAGTTATTAATCCAGAGAGCAATCCACATAATGCTGGATATTATGAGAATACAATTTCAAATGCCTATATGTATATGCCTGTTACATATATGGGTGAAACTTATAGTGAAGACACTGATAATGGTAATGTATTAAGTGATACTGATATTTCTAAATCAATTATTGAGTGTTCGTTTAATTCTGTTCCTAATGAGAACAGTAGTGCAAGTGTTGACGATAGAAAGATTTATGGTTCAAAAATTTTGACTGTTGCTGGCTCTACTGATTGTTACACATCTTATGGTTATAATTTAATTAAGCAGGAGTATGACGGCAGTTCATTTATTAGCAAAATTTGTAAAACAAATAAATATTTTGTTGGAATAAAGGATATATCTTCAAATTTATTCCCAATTGACGATAATGTTGATAAAACAAAGCCACCATTTGGTTTATTTAATGACAATGCTTCAGTATTAATAAGGAATATTATAGAAAACAGCACAAGCAAAGATATTATTGAAGAGTTAGCAAGCAAAATACTGTTAGCAACTCCAACGATGTACAATCAAACAAATACCGAATATTGTGCATTTGAAGTTGATAATAATGATGCTTCATATAATATTTATAAGAGGCACGAAGGCTATGTTGATTCTGGCGACACCGAGTATGATTCAAGTAAAACTTATTATGTAATTAATCCTGTAACACAACAGTATGTAGAATATACTGGCGGTTCTGCTGGTTGGGATGCCACGCACACTACATATTATGTTGTTGGTGAAGTAACTGATAAATTATCTGCTGGATTTAAAACGGTTACAGAAAATAATGTTAATAAACCTGCTGTTGTGTTTACAAACGGTGCGACTTCAAGTCATATTTCATTATCAGAAGAAACTGATACCGAGCAAAACACACCAGTAATTAAATTCAGTGATAATGTTAGAGTTAACGGTTATGTTAGAGCAGATAGAGTTTATAACGCAGTTTATAACGATTATGCAGAATGGTATGAATCAAGTGAGGCAGATAAAGTGACTGCTGGCGATTTGATTTATTATGATGTTGAAAAAGATGAATATACAAATCACTCTAAATCACCCAAAACTGTTGTTGGTGTTTGCTCTGATAATTATGGTGTGATAGTTGGTGGTAACGAAATTCCCAATCCGCAGGATAACAGAAAAGATTTTATTCCTGTGTCACTTTGCGGTAGAGTGCCAGTTAAGGTTATAAATAGCAGAATTTTTGAATGTGGCGATTGTATATATGCAGATGGCACTAAAATCGGCACTAATGTAGGCACACACAAAATAGGCAAATTTATTAAAGCAATTGACGAAAATACAGCATTAGCACAGATATATTTAGGCTAAATTCCATTATAGTAAGGGGCTGAAATCGTGGCGAAACATCAAGATAAAAATGTAAACCCTGGATTATTTAAGGTCACTATAAAATTTATAGATGAGTTGGACACCAGTAATCCTATTGAAAATACAATAATAAATATTTTAACTCCAAATGGATACGGCAAATCTACGAGTGACTTATTAATGTTTCTTGTTATAGTAGATTACCCTAATATAGTATACAGTAATAAAAATGCTCTTTATGCTGGCGGATATCGTTATGGCGATACAATAGGTTTAAGATTAACATCTACTGATAATAACAATGCAATGTTTAAGAGCATAGATTTAACTAAACTCATTTTAAATGGTGAGTCAAATGCTGTATATAAAGTGTTAGGAGATTCTATTGACCAGCGAGATTATTTATTAGCGTTAATTCCAACAACTTATAAGCCTGTAAATATTACTTTTACACAAACTGTTAGTTTAATAGATTTAATTGGTAAAAAAGCGAAAAATCGCAAAGTTGCTGATTTAATCCCTAACGGTTCGTATTCCTATTCAATGGATATGACCGATTTTGTAACAAAGCCTACTGAAGTCCCCAGTGCAGGTTTTAGTGTAACAGATATTACTGTGTGTGATGCTGATAATAAAGATTATTCTGTCACGATTTCTTGGACATACGATTATGATAATGATAATGCAGACATATGGAATAGAGTACTAAGTTTTAATATATATTGCACAAGTTCTATTATTGGCTCTGTATTGCCAATGATTGTTCCGTATAATCGCAGTGGTGTGTATAGTGTTAAATATACTATACCGTTTTCACTGAAGGCTCATATGATAAATAAATACAAAAAGAGCAATGAATATACAGAAGACATATTTTTTGAAATTTTCGTTGTTAAATCTGGGTTAATTAATTCTGATGTAACTAAAACCTCTTGTAGAGTTAATTATATTAGACCTATTAATATTACTGATATTTGGATTCAAGGCGACAGGGAAAATGCTACACAGTATCGTACTGATATGACATACACAGCACTTAATAGTAATGGTACAAAAGTGTGGGATGATACTGGTGATTCATTTGCAGAATTGCACATTGGTTGGACAGTTAGCGAAGAGCCTGCCAGAATGTCAATAAAAGCACATACATATTTTAGTCACATAACTGCAAAGGCAGACATATTAAGATTAGGTACGGAAACAGATGTCACGACAGAAATTGTACCGTCTGGAAATAATACTTATTATTATTCTTATCCTACATATCTTGACAGAACTATTTTTGAGAGAAATGGTAGCATAACTGAAGCAAATAATTATGATGATAGCGATATTTCTCACAATACAACAAGATGGGTTGCTTTTGAAGTGACAGTATGGGATGAAGAAGGTGTATCTGCATCTCGCACAAGTCCAATAGTTAAAATAGAGAGAAGACCTATAATCAGAAACTACCAGATTCACGATGAAGAAACTGGTGGTTCAAAATATTATAACTATGAATATGGTTTTAATTTTAATTTATTCCCTGCGGCTGAAGGCACAGATTTAGACGATGTTATGTTATCTTGGGGTGTTGATAGAGTAACTTTAGGTGAGTGGCTTGGATTAGACCTTGAAAAAGATAACAAATCATTTTCAGAGTTAGTGCAGATGTATACGCAAAATTTCTTTAGAAATGTCCTTACGACATATGAGAGATTTAGAAATATAGTTTCACCCGTTTGGTTTGAAATGTATCTCGTTATCAAATCAGATAACTATTTTAAAATAGATGAAGATAATCAAAAATTAATTCTTATGACACCAAATGACTTAAATTATAAAAATCGTAATGGTGGCAGTGGCTTAATTTTTGATAAATTCAGTGCACACGAACCCGAATATGAATATCTTATCGATGCATATGATAAAGATTTTGCAGATTGGATACTTTCGGCTGACCACCAGCATAAAGTTAATATTGATAAGGATGATTTTGCATTTTTTGAGAATAGTGCTAATCTCAATAAAATTAAAACAATTATAGATGCAAGTATAATAAAATATAATAACGAAAAATATAAGGGCAGTAATACAGATAACCCGACTGATTTTAATATTTATGACTATAACATTTTAGATATGGTTACGCCAATTGAGTTAGTTAAAATGTTTAGGCGTTTAGTTGATGAGGGATATCTGACATTTAGACTGCAACAGTATGAATATTTACCGAGCATTTATTTACAGAAATATCCTGTCCATTGGGAATGTCCTGTGTGCGGATATAAATTCGTCACAGCACAAAAAGATACCACTGGCACGCTGTATTTGTTTGAGGGCGGTGAAACAAGCAGTTATTATAAAAAGAACTCTATTTCTCAAGCAAAAGATGTTGTTCCAAATAAGTTTAATACTGTAAGAAGTGGTAGAAAAGGATTTAAATGTCCTAAATGTAATTATGTGCCTAATGATTATGAAATAGACATAGTTCCACAGTGGATGCGTCAGTTATTTAATGCCCCAGATATTGGATTACCTATACTTATCGGTAAGAAAAATTTTGGGGAATACGGTTATAAATATAATTTTGACCTGTATGATTACAATAATAGACTTGATAAACTTATAATGGGTTTATTCTATGCTGGTAAAAACACTGCAGAAGATTCTTTTAAGAATTTTTATTTGATTATGGCATACATATTTAGCGGTGAATTTAGTGGTGGCGACCCTATACAAGAAATGTTAAAAACGAGTGCTAATACTGGTGCAACAGATTCTGTAAATACTTCTGGTATAACTAATTTCAAACAACTGTTTAACACCACTGGTAGTTATATAAGTGAATTCAGAGATTATTATAAAGCAACGTGTAGTAAATGCGGACACGAATTATATCTTGACGTGTTAGTTTGCAATAACGAAAAAATTATTTGTCCGTATTGCTTACATAATAATATAAATGATGCTATTAGTGATGTAATATTTGACGGTGAACACTTAAAGCCACTTGATATATTAAAAGGCTCTACTTCAACTGTTAGTGATACAGATTTCCTTAATTTCTATCATAAAATGGGCGCACTCGATTTAGACATAATGGCACATTATTGCCCAGACGGTAGCATAAATATTACAAGTGTAAATACTAATGCAAGCACGCCTCAAAAACTCGTTACAGAAGATAATATTTCCGAAATAATTGACGAGCCGTGCAAGGTAACTTGGGTATATAATAAATCACACGGCAAATTAACTGGGTTTAATGTTTGTGTTGGTATGTCGTCTGATAGCACAGATTGGAAAACAATTGTAGTTAATACTGCATATGGTGCATCAGAAAGGTTAGTATATCCAAAAAGTCCATACAATGAATTATATCCAGATGGTATTACACGTTATTGTATGATTATTCCAGGAGTAAATGGACATTATGATGACGGTAACGACAGATGGACTGCAACAGTAACTAATTCAAGCGATACTGTTACTTGTGAACTTGAATTTACTATAAATTCATTATTTGGTGACGATTTAACATTCCCGTTTAAGATAGCAATAGAAGTTAGACCGTATTACACTATTGTCAGAAATTATACAGAACAAACTTTATATGGTAAGAGCAGGAAATATCTTAAACACGATGCAAGTAACTGGGACGGTATGTATACAGATTACGGTATTGTGGAATACACTTCTGCATATGCTAATGTTATTGGTGCAAAATTCTTGAAGTATAATCCACCACCGATTATCCCAGACCCACCACCGCCTCCCGTAGAGCCAGTTCCTGCACCTATTCCGCCGTCACCACCCGACCCCACAATTGCAAGGGGTAATATTGATACAATTTATCCTGTATTAGAATCATCTAACATATATAATGTTACACCAAGACTTGATGAACTTCTGTCTGACGGTGAGATTAGTTATGCAGGTGAATATCAGTGGATGGGTAAGAGAAATCCATTACTTCTGTATGAACTGTTTTTAGACGAGGATACAAGCAGTATTTATAGGATTACAGATATAACATTATTGAGCGAAGACGATGACCCTGACACTGATAATCCCACACTTGTTGGAAAAGAATTAAGTGACAACAGTGTAGCAGATTATGATTATGAGTATGCTGTTATAACCAAAGTCGATTACAATACTGTTGAGCATTTTAGTGAAGGGATACCTTATAATATTGGTGATATCGTGGGGTATGACGAAACAGTGTATAGGTGTGTTTTTGACAGTTCGGAACCAGCACAATATACAGAAGAAGAGATATTAAGTTCTGATGTTTGGACAGATGAATTAAATAAATTATTACAGTTAAATAATTTTAACGATTTAAGTGATTTATCCTATGAGTATTATGAAGAAACGGCAGATACCGTTAAAATCCCAGATAAGATTTATTTTTATTGGGATGAGCAAAATCAATCGTACTTTAGGTTTACTGGTAACAGTTTTGTTCAAGGCGAAACATATTATGAGTATAAGTATATTAATGATGTGTCACCATATTTGTTTGTCCAAGACGATTATGAATTAACAAAAGATACAGTATATGATGACAATAAAACATATTATCTTTATGATAGTATAAATGATGAATATGTTGAGTATGACCACAGTGTAGACCCTTGGGAACCAGAACGGATTTATGAATTTATTACTGGTAACGTTTATGCAAAATCAATTAATAAAGAAATGTATGATAGGTTTCCTGTAAGTGACGTTAATAATATAATTAAGGTGTCTGACGAGTATCAAGTTGTTAATATTTCTTATTTAGATTTAGATGAAAGCCTTGAGTACATTAAGTCAAATGACACTGTTTATAATCCTAAAAAATCATATTATACTTATGATGAAGAACATAATTGGTATAATTATTATGATGGTGGTGCAGAAAACTTTGACCCAGAAAACGTAACATATTATGAAATGCGGCTTGAAAAAATACTGGTTGAAGACTGTAGTGCAGGAGATAGTTTTGTTATTAACTTATCTTACGGAGAATTTACAACTTATAAAACTATTGAAAAGGTATTAGGCAGTCGAGATTTTTCTAATAACTTTGGGCGATATGTTTTAACAAAAGATGCGACTCCAATTTCTAATAAAACATATTATACTTTTAACGAGCAAAATCAAGAATACGATTACCACAGTAGTATACAAAGTTTTGAGCCAAATACTTATTATTATGAGTATGTTTATAGTATTTACGACATTTGGAAAGAATACGGAATGTTTTTACCGTATTTATCTGTAATAAAATTTGATGGAAACTCGTTTGAACCCGATATAAAGTATTTTGAGGATTTTGAAATGGAAGCCGAAGATATGGTATATTCTGGGTATTTGTTAACATCGGATGATACACCTGTTAGCGGAAAAAATTATTACACTTTAAGTAAAACGGTAGAAGAGTTATCCGAAATATACGAAAATGTTGAAGACCGTAACTTCGGTGCTTCAGAGGGGCTATGGAGCTGGAATTATAATATAGTTTTATCCAGTGACGCTGTATTTTCAGCAGGTGTAGATTATTACGAATATGTTCAATCTTCAGACTCTGTGTACCATTCAAATAAGGTTTACTATATTATTCAAAATAATGAGTATGTTAGGTACACGGGTGGCGAGAGCGATTGGCAGACAGTTGTTGGTAATTGTTATGAGTTTGTGATTACTAACGATACCGCACCAATTACAGGTAAAGATTATTACAAAGTTTCGATAGACGTATTAATGTATATGGCAGAAGAAGGAATGGAACTGATTATATCCTACGTAAAAACCGAAGGCTATATGTTTAGAGTTACTATGGATAAAGACACAGGAATTGTCGCAGAAAACCCAGATGAAATAATTACAGATATTTCTGATTATAAATTTGTTACAACTGCACCAAATTATGAGATTGAAAATATTAATCAATTTGTTAACGGGTGGCTAAGTGCAACAAATTTAACATTTGAGACTTTGGGTAATTCCTCTAATTCAGACAGTTTCTCACCGTCTATAACATACAGATTTTTCAGTAATGATAATAGTTTTTCCAGAACTTTTAATGTAACTTCTGAAAATCTTTTTATGTATGATGCGACAGATATACTTAATGTGGAAAATAGTATTAAATGGCTACTTGTTTCTGTTTTCGATTTAAATGACGATTCTCGTGTATTTTCTCATATTTATATAATAACTCCTGATACAGTGAAACAAAATTATAAAATCTATTATACATATGATTCATTTACAGATGAATATGTAAAATTTGACGGAGACGAGTTCGTTGAGGGCGAAACATATTATGAGGAAATTAATTATATAAAATATGATGGAATTACTGGCAAATTTCTTTATAAATCGGCGTATAATGGTAATAATTATCCGATAAACATAAACGACAAAATAATTAAAAATTTGTGTGATTTATTTGAGTTAATATTTTTAGTTAGTCGTGACAGTATTTATGAATTGAATACAAGTGCTTTTGATAGTAACGAAACATATTATATTTATAATAACGTAAGTAAAAGTTATGAAATTGTAACTGTTGTTGGTGGTTTTGAACCAGGTGTCGACTATTATATAAAACCATATGACTACAGTTATGAGATAAGTATTTTAACTAACGAATTATCAGATATAATATCAAAATTACCAAATGCTAATGCAGTCGGCAGTATGAGTGAATACTTAAAATATATTTTGAATACGCAGTATGGTATACCTGTAAATTCAAATTTTATGGTAGATAAGTTTTCAGAATTAGAGTATGTAGAATACTCACCAGAAAATTCTTATGAATACTGCTGGACAGCAATGAAAACCGTTTATAACAAATATAATGAAATTGATTTTGAGATTTCTGAAAAGCCTATGCCACAATTGTGTTTTGTGAGGAATCAAAAGTTTGATTTTTGTATAAAACACATTGACTATAATTTGTTTTCCATTTATCCAGATTTTTCTTATAATATGTTAAGTATGATACATAATGATGATATTAACGAAATTTCTTTTGATGAAATCGAAAAAGTTGTTAATCAAAAATATTATATGAATTATGGAAATAATTCTGGAAATTATCACATTTTAAAATTAGTGGATACTACGAGTACCGCAGTGCCAGAAAATAAAAAATTTTATTTTAAGGTTGTTGACGGTGAATATGTTTTTGATAATTGTTTACACAGAACATCAGATATGGATTACGTTATAGGCAAATCATATTATATTATAATCGGCTCGACACAAATTTACGATGATTACACTGGCGGTGCAGAGCATTTTGACCCTAATGTTATATATGAAAGATATTTTGATGAAGATACCGTTTATTATGAAATAAATGAAAATTTCATTCAAAATGCTAATATAATAAATAGTGACATTAATTGGACACAATATACAAAAGATATTAACCACAGTGATAGTGCCTATTATTTTATCGGTGATTTGGTAAAATTATCAGACTATTATGTTACGGCTGATATGTCTCCAGTTAGCGGAAAAAGTTATTACACATATGATACAGAAACCGAAGAGTATACAGAATTTTCTGATGTGTCATTTGAGCCAAATGTTTGTTATTATCTTTTAAAAAGTGGTATTTCAAGCGATTTGTATGAAAAGACTTTCAAATACTATTCAATCGAAGACTTAAGTGATACAGATTATTGGGTAGAAGTGGTTGAGTCGTATATCACGCCAGACGCTTATGGTAAATATAACATATTATCAGACGCTAAAACTCGTATATTTATCAAATTTAACGAAGAAGGTAGTAACACTTCGTCTATGAATAGAATAGATGATTTAGATTTAAGAGTTAAGTTTGAATATACATTTAATTATTTAATGAACGAATTTGTACTGTCTGCTGATACACAGTATAATCCCAGTAAGTCTTATTACTATTTAGAAGACGATATGTATTATCTGTATCAAGGCGGCGCATCTGGTTGGCAACCTAACACGTATTATGAGTATGTTATTTCACCAAAATCTGTTAATGTTACTCCACCAAAACTTCTTTCAAGTATTTACACTGATTATGAGTATGTTTCCAATACTAATCCAGAATATGACGATACGAAAGTATATTATATATTCAATGAGGAAACTGGTAAATGGGAAAAATATACTGGTGGTGAAGAAGAGTGGGATGCCGAACATTACGAACAGTATTATGAGTTAGTTATTGTAGAAGCCGAAAGAGATAATCTCATTTCTCTTGAATTCTGTGATAGGCGTGACCAGAGTGCAGAAACCGATAAAACTATATTTGCTGATACAGATGTTGTAACAAAGTATTGTCCAAAATGTGGTAGAGTATATCGAATTTATACTAATAATGGTATAAAAGATTATTACTATATACACGAATATAAATCTACTCAACTCCCAGAAGATTCTGGAATTATAACAGAAGACGAAGATTACACTAATCCAGTAATATATGATAAGTATGATATGGTTAGTCGTGAAACACTTGGGTATTATGGTGCTACAAGCGAATCAACACAAGAGAGCCTTAAAACATTTGACGGCAGAAACTGTGTTGAGTGTGGCAGTGTACAGGTAGATTTAGCATCGTGGCATTTAGATAATAATGGTAGGTATTCATACATAATTTATTTATCAAAATCACCAACATTGTATAAAATTGATAGTGAGTCTCTTGTTATATATACTGATGACGGTTCTGATTATTACTATGATGAGGAAAATTTTGTATTTGTATCTACAAGATATTATGTAACCGAAGATACAATACCATTAGCAGGAAAAACATATTATATAATTAACGATAATACACAGCAGTACGAAATCGCAAATGTAGAAAACGGATTTGTTGAAGGCACTTCTTATTATGAGAACGATTACATTTCAATTTTAAGCACCAAAGACACATTCTTAACTCGCACACCCTTTACAATAAGATTTAGCAAAGATACTGAATTTTATAAGAATGTTCGTTTTAAGTACAAGTATCATAATATACCGTTACAGAATATTTCAAATTCGAGTAAAATGGTTGAGTCAATTGGTGACGATGAAGGCTCGTATTGGACAGTAAGGCGTGCAGAAATATTCAATGGTTTCTATAATGTTCATATTCCAACATACACAGAAATAGGTAGGAGTAAATATATAACACCAGAAAAATATAAATTACTTATTGATTCTTCGGCAGGTGTTGTTAACATTATAAATAATTATTTTGACGACACTGACCCCAAAGTTAAAAAGTTATATTTTGGTGTTCCAGACACGAGTACAGAACTGCCAAACACAGAAGACGAAATCGTTGACGATAATTATCCTGCTAAAATACTTTGTGAAAATCTTGATACGATTATTGGGGAAGACACAGAATAATTTGAAATAATTTCAAAAAACTATTGCAATTTGACTCCTATTTCGTTATAATATGTGGTAGCAAATACCAAAATAATTGAGATAGGAGTTAAATTGTTATGTTTGAAGTTTTAAAGTTTATAGGTGGTTGCATATTACTGCTTATTGGTTTTGCAGTAGTTACTTCGGTAATTTCACTTATTTCCGAAAAATGTGGTGGTAATCCCGTTGACCCTTTCAATGTTCAAGAAGACGATATTGATTCAATTAAAATGATTAAGACTCTTAATACATATGATAGGGTTACTAATAACGGCAGATACCGCAATAATTCTTATAAAAATATGACAAATAGTAACAAATAACAGTTAAAGAGGTGAGTTATGTGGCGGCTCCGTTAACAATAATGTACAAACTGGAAATCGTTGATGATAGTAAAACGGCGACTCCGCCAAAAATAAGTGATGATGTATTAGAGTGTGCAGTATCACGTTTTACCCCGTCTGAACTTAATGGATATAATAAAGCAAAAAAATATTTAACATATAAAGATAGACTGCTTTTTGTAGACCTTGACGGAGCACCAGAAAATTGTAACGAGTTTTCTGCACGTTATTTTGACGAGTATACAATGTGTGTATATAGGATTGTTGTAGATAGCGAAAAATATATTTATAAATATAAATATTTATCTGCTATGAGCGTGGTTGAAATAACTGACCCAAATGATAATTCAAGTTCTAAATTTACACCAGATGAAATAGTAAATAATGATTATTACGGTATTGCTATAACATACACTAATTACATAGTCCACACTGATACAATTAAAACGAAAAATGACACTAATGGAAATTATTTTGGTCATTTCTTCGGGCACGATAATTGCTCTTATTTGTTAATGGTCAATACCAGTAAACAGATAACCATTACAAAAGAAGAAAACGAAAAAATTCTTGTTGAATTGTGCACAACAGGAAATTATTGTTCATATTCTCCGAAAGAACTTTACAATATGATTGGTAAAGTTTTGTTTACTTTTGGCGGAAATGTAATAAATACAGATTTAGGGTTAACAAATGAAAATATTTATTTTGGGTTTTATTTTGATGCATTTGATATGACTGTGTATCAAGTAACTGTTGAAACTACAGGATATGGCACTCTCCAAAAAAATATTGTTAAAAGTAAAATATATAAAAAAATAATAAGACAAATTGAAATTACTAATACGGTGGTAGATGAAGAAACAGGAGTAGGAACGTATGATAGTTTTACAATAGATGGTGCAACTGATAGTTTAGATTATTTCATCACAGATGTAAAAGATTTAACATTTAAATGGAAACCTGGTTCACATTTTGAAACTTGGGTAACAATAAATGCAGTAAAAAATGATTGCACACTGCACTTTCCAAGTGATGTCAAGTGGATAAGAGAAGAAGACCTTGAGCCGTTTGGAATAGAAGCAGGCAGATGTAGAGAGTTATCTATAAAGGATGGAATAATTGTATCCGCACCTGTTGGTGAAGAGTGGCTTGATTTTGATTAAATGGAGTGAATTAAATGATATTTTGGGATAGGCGTAGATTATTTTTTACGGGCAGAAAAGAAGTTCTTGAATATATTTGTACTTTTCCTTTTTATCGTTTAGTTTATCCGTTATTGGGATATTTAAAATTTACGCATTACGAAAATAAAAACTCTAAATTGAAGTTTTTGGGGAATAAAAGTGAGAGTAATCTTGTAAAAAATTTAATATATATAGACAATATTGCACCTGATGACACCAGTATTGTTGATGATACTTTTGGTTTTAATACTATTTATTTAGGCGTATCCGATGTAGAAATCCAATCTGACGAGTCTTACATAATAAAGTTATCGGATTACAAATTGTTAGACCAATACCGCAGATTTAATGGAAAAATCAGTTATAATGTAGGCGTTAATAGTTTTATATTTAAAAAGTTTTATTGTAACGGCAAGTTGTATGAAATATTAGATGACATTGAAATATTTTTTATGGCATCATACAGTGCAATTCACGCACTTCAAGTTGATTATTATTTTATAAATGGTATCACTAATATTAAATATGATGAAGAAGAAACCGTAGAGGGTAAAATAATTTTATCTTCATATTACGATAAAAGAATAGGCAATTATATAAAAGATTTAGATAGACTGATAATTGATAAATATGGCGCAGACAAATTAAATTATAAATTAGATAATATTGATGCTGAAATATCAAAAGGTATAACGGAGTCAAGTGGTTATATAGACCCATATTACATAGGTTATTACGAGAATATTACACGTTCAGCGTTTAACGATATTATATATAAATTTAATGAAATAAAATTTAATATCCCAGAAGAGTGTATGTGGGACTGGAACGAGTGGAGGCGTGATAACGGCGAAGACCCTATGTCTGGAAAATACGCAACAGACCCATTTATAAACAGTTTATTTGACGGTATTAAGCACGTAAAAAAATTAAAAATTGTCGGAAATATTAATATTGACATAATGTATACTTTTTATGGATTACCCAATATCCCAGTATCTGGTTTAAATGCTGACGGTACAATAAATTCTAAATTGTACAAAGGTGGCAGTTTTAATTATTGTGATTCAATTACTACAGAAGACAATACACAGATAATTGGCGTGAGTAATTCATTAATTGATACGCAAAATAAAAAATTATTATATTCCACTCCTGCAAAATCAATACAAAACAGCATACCAAGTTCTGTAGAAACTATTGGTGTTTTATCGTTAGCATACAGAAATTATGAGGGTGGTAAAGTTTCACTAACTGTACCAAATAATGTAAAATATATTGAAGAATACTCGTTTATTGGCGATTATAACTTGAATAATTTAAAAATAAATAAAAACGTTATTGATATTAAATATGGTGCATTCTGGGGATGCGGAATTGAGTATTTATACTATAATACCAGTGCTATTTATTATTGGGGAACAAGTACATATTATAAAAAAATGTTTGGAGACTCGGACGTTAGACAAATTACCAATTTAACATTATTAGAAACATATATTGGAACTAACAGTTTAAGCACAAACGGATTATATAAAGTATTTGACGATGCATTTTTATACTGTGAGAATTTATATAAAGCAGTTATAAATGATTATATCACAGAAATAGGAAATAGGGCATACTGTTGCACGGCGTTGAGAGATTTACAAATATCTGATGAGGGTGTTTCCGTGCCAACTGTGTTTCACCCAGAGGTTAAAGAAGAAAATTCATTAATAATTGGTGAAAAGGCTTTTTATTCTACAAAACTTCCAGAAACCTTTAGGCTATCTAATCGTGTTACTCAAATAAAAAGGCAGTCTTTTGCTGATATAGATACTTTGAAATCTATTACGTTAGGCATCAATTTAACCAAAACATCAGCAGATAATCTTGAGATGCAGGGGAATTATGAATCTGATACCGTAAAATATGTATATTATTCAAACTTAAAAATTAGTTACCGCACCGTTCATTTAACAGATGATTATGCTTTATATGAAGTTACAAGTAATTTAACATATAATAGATTTTATGTTGAAGTTGTAAAAATTGCAGATGACGATTATAGAATTTGCTATTTTATGGGTGAAACTTACAGTGCACAAAATTCTCTTTATTTTAAGCCAGCGGAGGTTGTTGACCCTACCAGCAACACTATTGTTTGTAATATTAGCAGAAAATTATCTTTTGAGGAAGCAAAATATTATGCAACAACGCAGTTGTGTCAAATAACCAGATTACAGCCATATGCTACCACGAGTTACTATTATTACTGGAAAATTGGCGACAGAATATATACGTGCAGTAATATATTTGCTAATAACGCAACTTTCACTTATCAAACTTCAGCTAATTATACACGAGTCAGAGAAAATTTTACAAATTGGCGAGATAATTGGATGCGTATTTTTACCAGCACAAATTTACGAGAGTTGTATATAAATTCAGATATTAGAGACAAATTTACAGTTTCTGGAACAAGTTATGATTTAATTCATAAATGGAAATATGAATCTTCGTTTACAAGTATTTTTATCACAACAGAATCAGCATTTTGGCAAAGTCTTTATAATCAGCCAGCAGATGGGCTTTATAAATTAGTGTATAATAATTTAACGGGTTCTTGTGCAACAACAGTTGAAGAAGGCGATTTTGATGCATCTCATTTTGGCAATTATAGTATTAATAGATTTGCCTCATTAAGACAGGTATATCTTGGCGGCGATGAAACTGATGATAATAATACCAGAAAGTATTCGTGTTTTAAGCAAATTAAAACACGTGCATTTTATAACGTGTGGTTATCTAAATTTGATACAGGAAATAGCGATTATGTTATTAAAATATCTGACACGGCTTTTGGTGGTGGCATCGGCAGTCAAAACTTAGATTATGGTGCGGCTATTGCTGATGTTTATCTCAATTCAAGAGTAACATTTTCCAGTAATACTGATTATTATCCGCACGTAAAAAACGTATATATTAATAGAAATTTAAGTAGTGTTAATGCTTTTATTAAACATTGTCAAGATACCATAACGATAAAGAAAGACTGTTGTACTATACCGCCGAAATTTTTACAAGAAAATGCATATGCTAATAGTTTGATTATATATAATGAATCAAGCGATATAAAATATATTGGATATAATGCATTCACTTCTGTGCAAAATAATACTGTTTATAGAATTATACAAAACCAAAAAAATATTTTTAAGATAGACGAATATGCTTTTTATGGTACTACATTAGAAGATATAACAATGTCAGCCAACTTTATAGAAAAAGGCGCATTTGAAAACAGTACAATAAGAAATATAGTTATTAATGATGTTATTAGAATAGAAGCAGACGCTTTTAAAAATTGTACAAATCTTGAGACAGTAGTTTTAAATTTTGCAAATAATAATCTGTTAAATAAATTTGGGTTTTTAGATGAATATTATAAACCTGCCTTACGTTCTACTTTTGCAGGTATTGAAAATAGTGCATTTGAGGGGTGCACAAAATTAACTCAAGTTGTAATAAATGGTAATATTCGTTTTATCGGAGACAAGTGTTTTTATAATTGCACGAATTTAACTGACGTAGATGTACATAATTCTGAATTACAGTGGATAGGCTCACAAGTTTTTGAAAATTGCATTTATATGACAGAGCCGTGTTTTGGGTACACATCCGTAAATAGTGGTGTATATAATAGGTTTAATAACGGTAAAATTGTTAATGTTGGTAAAAATGTCATTTATAATACAGCATATTGGAATGACCAGGATAACTGGAAAAAAGTATCTGAATTAGGCGAAATATTTAATTATACAGACAATGGATTGCCTAAAAACTGGATGTCCGACTTAACGTATAATACAGGTGATAAGGTTATTTATCAAGATATGCTATATGAGAGTCTAATTGATAACAATCACTATTTACCAACACAGCCAGATTATTGGCAATATTTAAATGATGTATCAAAATTCAAAGGCACAAACGAGTGGTTTGACCCCGACAATCCAGGTTTCGTTCCCGATATGGTTGCCCTTGCCGCCGCAACATACATCGAGCAACCAGCAGAAACATCAGAATACAGGTGGGCTTTTGGCGGAAAATATAGGGCTACTGGTAGTACAAGTGCCGCACAATATTACGATGTGGGGCTTTGGGATTATGACGATAATGGGTATGGATTAACAGGTTCTCTTGCTACAAGTTTTGTTTATGGCAACGCAGATTATATATCTGTAGAAGTCCCTTTATCTGATTTAATGGAAATGCCTAATGACCCTACGGCTGTATTAACTTGTGGTGATTTTTACCTCACGATGACTATGGCAGATGTTAGCGATATATTTCCGCCAGATTATGACCCATATACTGATTACGTAGTGGGAGACAGGGTTGTTCAGCACTATAAAATATATGAGTGTGTACAAGACTGCTTTGGGTATGACCACCCACCGTTTAGAGATGATGGTACGTATTGGGAAGAAGTTGGAGATTTTGGTGTATTAGTGATGGGGAGCAATTTCTGGTTTCCTATAACACCAAAAGCAGGAGGTTTTACAAATTTATGGAGCACAGGTGGCGACCACCACAATTATCCAAGTCCTAATTATGGGGTATATCAAACGCCAGCCACTCGTGCACAGTATGGGCAAGATAAGTGGTTGCAAGTTTTTCACCGCCCATTTTATGGCTGGGAAACGAATTGGTTTCACTGGTTACGGATTGTAGCAAAACCGCCAGTTGATTACGAAGATGCTTTTTCATACGCATTAGATATTGAAAGATATGGCGGAGACTGGGATGAAGTGGCTGGCAGGCACGAGATGGGACGCAGAGACATAGTATTTATGAATCGTCCGTTTGGGGTGGGACAGTATAATCACCCAATATATTATTGGAGCACTCTATGGGAACCAAATTCAACATTATATACTTACAGATGTTTAGTTTGTAACAAGGCTTTTGAGTGGTATGACAATTTAAGAGATAAGGTCACTTGTCCATATTGTGGAAATAATGACCCATCAAAATTTTTATTATTAAGAAAAGACGAATCAAAAGGATTGCATTGGATTAGACCCAAAACAAGGACTATGATATTTACTTTAGGTCCTGGTGAGCACTCTATTGCAAAAAGTTATAGTGATGGATGTGTGCCTAATTGTTCATATCACGAGCCGTATAAAATACATTCTACTGAATATATTGGAGATGAAAATAAAAATTATTCATATGATACAATTTATTATACACAGTTATTAGCAGATAGTTTAGCAAACGGAAATGTAAAATATATAGGTCATATATCATATAGTGAATTTAATGCTATAAACACAAGTGATTATGGTATAAATAATGGCAGTTATTTAATTCGTACGGGGATACAAGACCAACCAGTGGATTTAACTGATTATAAATTATATTCTGCTGACCCGTTTACAAAAAATATATCGGAGTTAATAACTAATGATGAGTACATATATGAAACATTTTTCCAAACTAATGGTCGAAAAACTAATAAAGTAACAGCACATTATTTAAAAGTTCTCGGACCAATTTTTAAAAATTTAAGTGCTTCAAGTTCAGTTAATATTGTATTTGATATATCTGACGGCGTTGAACATATTAATATAGTTAAACCGTTTAAAATAAAAATGCCGCCAAACTTAAAATATGCTAAAGATAATCATCTCCACGATGATGACATATATTTAAGTATACAATCAGAAAGTTGGGAAAATTATGTTAATTTACCGCAGTCACTTATAGTACAGGATTGTACTATGAATTTTAAAAGCGATGTTACAGTTATTATTCCCGATACAGTACAAATTTTTTATAAAATGTCAGATAATAATACAATATATACGGATAGACAGTCAATTAGAGATATAATTTATTTAACTAATGCTACACCAAACGTTGATAAAATTCAGTGGGTAAATGATATTGAATACAGAAAAGATTCTCACAATCCATAAAATAATTAAAATTTTGGGGGTACAAAATAATGGATACAAATACAAAATTAAAAATTGAGGAAAAGATTGAATCAAAGCGTGAAGAGTATGCAAAAGTAATCGAAAAGATGAACGAATTGGATAAAGAATTTCGTGAATTGAACACACAGAGATTACAAATTGAATCCGTCATTGACAGTTTAACAGATTTATTATCAGAAAACGAAGTGAGTGATACAGATGATACAGACAGTAACGGTTAAAAAAGGCAAACCAATAAGTAAACAGGAAATTCAATATGCATTAACACGGGCAAGGTCTACGTATGATTATGCTAAATTTATTTTACCTAATGGTAAATATATAACAGTTAATTTTATGAAAGATAACTCGTATGAAATTGCAACTAATGTCAGAGAACAATATCAGTTGTTTTATGACATTAAAATCACAAAAACTATTAAAAGTTTTTTTAGTCTTATTGATTTCTTGTATAAGTGGTTAAATAGGCTTAATAAATAATTTTAATTGCATCGTCAAGGGGTGATAAATTATGCCACAAGAAGTGCCCAAAAATTTAACAATGATACCTAAAAAGTATACATTACTTAAAAATGACACAGTAACGTATAATGGTAAAACATTATATAGAATACAGGCATTAAGAGATGGCAAGCGTTTTAAAACAGGACAAAAGGGTGGATACATAGAGTCAGAAGATAATTTGTCACAACTTGGCGAGTGCTGGATTGGACATTATGGCAATAGTTGTCAAGACGCACCAGAAAAACCCCATACGTGTTCAGATAGAAAATATGGTTATGCTTGCGGAAATTCGCTTGTTACCGATGACGCATATGTTAATAAAGGCGGATTAGAGGATAATGCAAGGCTGTACGGTAATTCAACATTAGATAATTATGCAAAATTGACAGAGAATGCCGAAGTTGTAGACTCCACCATTGAAAATAATGTAATTATTTCTGGGAATGCAAAAATTTCAAATAGTCGAGTTTCTAATAATTGTAATGTTAGTGGTTCTGCACGTATATTAGAAAATAGTCGAGTTTCTAATAATTGTAAAATTTATGATAATGCTGTTGTAAGAAATAGTACAATATCAACAAATTCCAAATTATATAATAATGCGTATGTGTGTAATTCTACTGTATCAACTAATTGTGAAATTTATGATAATGCAGTTGTAGTTAATAAAAGTTCTGTATCAACTAATAGTTTTGTATTTAACAATTCTCTTATTGATAATTCAGTTGTTATGAATAATTCAAAAGTTCACGGTTGTTCTAAAGTAGTAAATAGTAATATTTATAATAATGTTAATGTTTATTCATATATAAATATAAGTGATTCTGAAGTTAATTTAAGACATAACGAAATACGAAATGGAAAAAATATTCAACAATATTTTTTTGATAAATATTATGGCGCAGTTATAAACCACAGTAATTTAAGAAATGCCGTTAAAGTATCTGCAGATAAAAAATTATTGATTATTGATAGCACAGTTGAAATTAACGTTAAGGTTTCTGATAATGCAAGAATAATTAATAGTACGTTAAG
>Ga0310690_10004151_pt1 | contig 20912 bp, 25 predicted proteins | sample AusTroGonzalo_MG_2_FD_207661 | JGI IMG/M metagenome (GOLD analysis project Ga0310690, IMG submission 207661) | Bovine rumen microbial communities from tropical cattle in Woodstock, Queensland, Australia - Gonzalo_04 (v2) (version 2) | ecosystem: Host-associated > Mammals > Digestive system >... | reverse complement strand
CCGCGATCATTCCAATCGCCAGCGCTCCGATCATGTAGATAATTGTTAAAGCGTTCATGTAAAATCATCCTTTCGCTCTTTGTTAAAATGTGTTTCTCAAAACTGACTGAATAAACTGACTCGTAACGGGTATTAAATTCCCGTACCTCTTCCATCGTTTCGACGAAGCAGTCAATCCACAGACCTCTGAAGGCTCCCGTGTCTTCTGCGATGTAGACCTTGCCGTCTATCATGAACAGGTCGCCAAAGCTGTGATAATTTCTATCAATCGCGCACGTCGTAGGTTCAAAAGGGTCTTCGGAGTAATGGACTTCGATGCCGCTGGCGGTCTCTCTTGAAAATGTCTCTTCGTCTGAGTAGGCTGTCAGGAAGTAGCGCCCTAAATATTCCGTGTGGACTGTCGAATATGTGACTGTTATGTCTTCCCATTCGTTCCGGAAGTTCTGCATCGCCAGGAAGGTCTCAGTCGGGAACCTTCTGGGATCTGTCGGAGGGTGTTCCACTCTGGGAGCGCTCCCGAAGTCCTTCGGTGTGAAATATTCAGTTTGTGGAGTGTCTTCCGCCTTAACGAAAACCATCGCGACCCCGTTGATCAGAATGATCGCCGACGTGCTGAGCAAAGCAATCACCCAGCTCTCTACGCGGTAGTTGTCTATCATTTCAACTTTCTCCAGTGTGAAACGACTGCGACAGGCTTCGCGCCCTTCTTGTGGGGGTTCTCAAGAAAAAGCTCATCGTTCAGGATCCACCCCTTCTCGATCTCGAGGTTCTTCTCACCGCAGCGGAAATATTTGCGGCCTTCTTTGACAAGCTGGTCGTTCTTTGTTGAATTGTTAAAAATCAAATAGTGCTTTCTTCCTGTTGTTGATGCGTAGATTTCAAACATTTTCAAAAATTCCTTTCACTTTGTAAGTCATCCCGGTCCGCGTACTTACTGAGCAGTTCCCACTCGCGAGCCGTGAACCCTTGTCCAAGTGCTTTGTGAACGTATGAGGTCGAGCGGTTTATCACGCCGGCGATCTCCTGAGCGTTCTCAAAAGCCTGATACATACGCGGGAATCTCACCCGCCCCGGTCTCGTTGTCTTCATGTTTCGCCTCTTTCTGTTGCTTTATTGGCAACCACTGAAGGAAAAAAATAGACGGCAACCTCGCTTGCTGGAATGAGCAAGACCTTGACAGCCTTCTCGATGCGATCAGCTCGCCAGTTTCCTGATGACAACATTCGAGACAGGAATGACGGGCTCACTCCGATCGCCTTCGCGAACTCTGCCCTTGTCGTAAACATTTCATCAATTCGAGCTTTCAACTTTTCCATGTGCTTCCTCCCTTCTTTGTTTCTGTCGTTGCTTTATTAGCAACAATTTGAATTTATCAGTTTGTTGTCTTAAAAGCAACCACAAAATTGCTTTATTTGCAATTTGTAATATTTCTGTCATATAATGAGGGCGGAAAAAATAGCAAAAAATGGAACGGTGAAAATGGACAACATTTATATTATTAAAAACAGATTGAACGAAGCGCTGCATCTGCGCGGCATAACCGCCGCAGATCTTTCGAGGATGACAGGGATCAATAAGTCATCACTTTCGAGGTATCTTTCAGGTGAATCAATTCCCAGATCGCTCGCGATCGGTAAGATGGCCGAAGCTCTTCATGTTAATCCTGCTTGGGTTTTAGGTTATGACGTGCCAATGGAGAACGGGACCCCGTTCGTCAAGCTCGAGATCGACAAGCTCAGCCCTGATAATCAACAAAGATTATTTGCTTATTATGAGGGGCTTCTTGCTTCACAGGGGGAAAACAATGGCAACACCTAAATGGAATAAAACGCGGAAGCTCTGGATCATCCAGGGCCAGCACAACGGCATCAAAAAGAGCTTTTACTCTTCCACGCCCGGCTTGAAGGGCAAGCGTGAAGTCCTCGACGCTTATGATGACTGGCTCGAGTTCGGAGGCGTGAGCAAGATCACGGTCCAGAACTGCGTCGAGCTGTACCTCCGAGACATCGAGGCGAGACTCGGGCAAAAAGATACATATTGCAAAGCTGAAAAATATACACGTCTGTATGTCCTTCCTACGCTCGGCAAGTGTCGAATGGATAAATTAACATTGAGAGACTGGCAAGCGATCCTGAACGAAGCCAGACCGCACACAGACCACACTAAGACGCTATCATATAAAACACTCACGCATCTCCGTGGGATCATCACATCGCTGCACAAATTTGCATACACAAACTACTATTGTGACGAGTGGCGCGGTCAGCTCTACATTCCCCAGGGACATCCAAAGGGCGAGCGCCAGATCCTTCAGCCTTCTGATATAAAGCGACTCTTTGAGCCGTCAAATCTGTGGTTTCATCCTGCTTTTGAGATCATGCTGTTGTGCGGACTCCGTCCGGGCGAGTGTTTAGGTCTCCAGGAGGGTGACATCGGTGACGGGGTTTTATATATAAGACGGTCAATTAACGACGACAATGAGATCACGGCCGGAAAGAACAAAAACGCGAAGAGAACGGTCCCGCTCCCGAGTCTGGCGAACGAGATCCTGAAAAAGACCATCAAAAGAAACCATCAGCACAATTTCGGGACTGCGTGGATATTTCCAAACTATGTCGGAGCACCGGCATGTCAGGCGACAGTTCGCAAGCACTGGGACAAACTGAAAAAAGAGAGAGACCTCCCGGGCTCGCCTTATTCACTCCGGCACACCTTTGTCTCGATCGTGTCCTCACAGACGCATCTGGCGGAGGGAACGATCAAGGACATCGTGGGACATTCCGAGAGCATGGACACGGGTATTTATAAGCACAGAGTCAGCGGTGAGCTGGAAGCTGCGGCCGATGTTATAAACCTCACTTTTGAGCGCCTGAGAGCTGAGTCCAGTACTTGACTTTATACATGACTTTTGTGTTTTTCTGCGTGGACAACCACAAGGCACAAAAATGAAAAACCGCTAAAAATAGGCATTTTTGAAGGTTTTCAGTCCACGGGTGAAGTTAATTGAAGGGGTTCGAATCCCCCCTTCTCCGCCAAAAAAGACCCCGAAGCCGTAAGGCTTTCGGGGTTTCCTCTTCTTTGTAGTACATGGTTTTGTACTTGACTTTTTAACCAAAAGAAAAAGCCCCGAGGGTAAAGCTGCGAAGCCCTCGGGGTTTTTCTCGGAGTTATGACCAGAACAATGTCCTGATTACTTGATTGTGACGACAGCGTTCTTTAGTGCTTCAACAAGAGCGTCAGCGTTTTCCGTTTCGAGCTCGATGTTGATCGTGACGGTCGTCTTCTTCGGATCCGGTTCTGGATCCGGTGCAGGCTCTTCGTCATCATAGGAAGGGCGGCCGAAGCCGGAGATCCTTCCGCCAATGTCGTCGTATGAATACCACTTTTTTTGAACTGCGTCGCCTGCGTTGCCTTCGATCGTCGTGATGTAATCTTCTACATCGACAACGATGCCCTGGTGCGTCTCTGATCCTCTGGGACCAAAAAAGACAATATCACCGACCTGGGGCGAGTCAGTGTAAAACTCCCCGGCCTGGCGAAAATAGTCCGCATAATAGCGACAGGCACAAGACAAATTATTATAACTCGGCTGGAATTGGTAAGCCTGCGCATCATATTTTTTTGCCTCATCATCACGGTCGGAAGGTTCCGCCGAAATTAAGAGCATACAGTTGCAGAAGGTTCCACACCACGGCTGTCCCTGTTTCTCCTGCGGTGCATAATAACCGCAATCGTCGAGGATCTTGCCGAAGATGGTCCAGTTGGGTGCATCCGGGTCCTCCGAGTAGCCGACCCACTCCTCAGCCTTCGCGACGACCTTTGACTTGTAAATTGAGCCCATCATTTGCCTCCCTTCTCAACCTGTTTCTGGTACTGGATGGAACTGATCCCGAGCAGGGCACCCATGAAGGTCGCCAGTGCCGCAATCGTTGCGCCAATCGGAACGGTCAAGTCAGTCCAGCCCCAGATCTGCCCCAGGACTAAAGTGAACGAAGCAAGAGCCGGAAGGACCACCGTGGCGATCCACTTTAAAACGTCGTAAACTTTGTTGTTAAAGATCATAGTTTTCCCTCCCTTGTCAGTCTTTCAAAAGTGTCTTTGATATGCTTGTTTGCGATCATCGTGTAACTGTTTTTAAAGTCCGGATGTGTTTCGCAATATTTGTCATATGTGTCGCAGTCGTCGAGCTGTTGGCGGAAATACTCAGCGGAGTGCTCCACACCGTTCCGCAACTCATCGCTGAAGCGCAAAATGTGAGTCCGGGCAAGTATCGCCTGATTCTCGTCAATCTTGTCCCCCAGAGCGTCGACCTTCTTCTCAATTTCTTTGGTCTTGTCAGCTCGTGAGAACCCCAAAGTGATGAGGAACTGCACGAAGCTGAACACCGCACCCGAAGCGAGTGCGGCGATCAGTATTTCCTTCATGTTGTTGCCTCCGTCAGTTGAGCGTCAGGTTTGTCCTGTATGCCTTCGGCGGGTAGAGGTTGCCCGTGTCCTCGATGTGGAGGCTGACATCTCCGCAGTTGAGGAAGGTCAAGTCGAAGGCGTTCGGCAACGTGTCGCCGGATCCTTCATTTACCGCGTCGACCTGTCCGCTGAAGTAGCAATTCGAGAAGAAGATCGGGACGTGCTTCTGTGTCTCGCCCGTGTTCCCGAGTTTGACGCAGGTCGTGCCCGCCGTGTCAAAGATGCAGTTATTGACTTCCATGTTGCCACTCATCGCTTCATTGATCGCGGTCGAGTTATTGAAGGCGCTGTTCGTGTGTCCGTAGAACGCGCGGCCGTTCCAATAATTTTTAAATGTGCAGTTCTCATATTCCTGGTGCATGGAGCGCGTGACGCCGAAGCCGATGACGTGGTTCGTGCCGAAGTAACGATTCTGGTCGTCCTGTTCGCTCTCGTACTTGTAGCACCTTATATTTTTGTACTTCTGGCGGACTCCTGCGATGTCCGGGGCTCTGTAAGAGTCGTTATGGATGCAGTAGCGCCCATTCTTGCAGTGGATCTCGAGGTTCTCGATCGTGACATTCTTGCCGATGTTTACGGGCGAGACCGTCATACACTGCGCGTATGTGATAGGATCGTTTGCCTTCTCAGGCATCCACAAGAGGCGGACGTTGCCCTTGCCGATGACCGTCGTGTTGTCAGGGACCCAGACGCAATAATCATAGAACTCGGTCGTCGGGTTCTCGCCTGTGTAGATTGGAACACCTGCGTCTATGTATTCCTGATATATGTTATAATCGCCCTCCCAGATCTCGACGATCTTCGGGTCTCTGTCATCCTTCAGAGCCAGGAAGCAAGCGGTCACGCTCGTGAAGTCTCCGTTGCCTGCGCTCTGCGCGACGACGTACTTCTTCGGGACTTTGGTGCAGGCGTAGCTGATCGAGTCCATCGTGTAAACGATGACCTGGACGTCGCCCAAGCCTCCGCCGTTGTTGTATAACATGAGCGCCTTGTCGCTTGCCTGTTCGTTCGTGAAGATGACCGTGTCCTGATATGTTACACGCTCAAGGGTTGACGAGTCGCCCTGTGCGTAGACGTTGACCTGGAAGTCGGGCTTTTTTATGAACCTGATAAAATACGGAACGCCAGCCTTGAGCGTGATGCCCGTGTTGATCTGCTGCGTGCCCGTGAATGTTCCCGAGTACGTTCCGACGATGCCATGCGCTTCGAGAATCGCGTCGTCGGTGTAATTCCTCCACGCGGACCATGTCAGAGTTGAGCCCCAGGCGTCGCGGATGTAGACCTTCTTCGTCGAGTGCCTGACCGCGATCTGGCACGCTCCGGCGTTTGCCTTCCCACGGTGCGAGAGCGTGAGGATCATGCCCGTGAAGTTCGTCTCTGGCTGGTTTGCGATCGTGTTGCTCGCAACGGTCAGAGCAAAAATGCCGTTGAAGGGTAAATCGTTCAGGTCGGAGATTCCGAGCTGTGAGACATCCTGCGCGACACCTCCGAGCGGGAACCTGTCTATCCTTATAAACGGGAGCGCCGTGTATCTTGCGAGGTTTACCCTCATATATTTACAGGATCCGTTCGTGATTAAAATGTTGAGGTTGTTTCCGTTGACGGTTGTGTTCTGGGTTCCGATGAGGGTCTTGTCTGCGTCGTAGAACTCGACCATCTGCGTCTGTGGGTATGTGTTGACGCCGTTCGGGTGATAGATCACGCGGTTGACTGTTATTGCAAAACAGTCCGAAGGGATGGCGATGTAGTCCGTGAGCATATACATGCTGTTTGAACTGATCGCGCCCGTCGAGAAGTTCGAGATGTACTTCCCGACCGTAATAGTCACGCCCCGGAGGTTGATGAAGTCGCCCGTGTCATCCTGGAACTCAAGAAGGCGGTCGTCTGTTGCTGCGTGTACCTGTGCCGCGAGGTCTTTGATGACGCTCTCGCTCTCGATGCCGTCGCTCAGCGGATCAGCTTCGACTTCCATAATGAAGTTGATCGTGCCGAGCGTATTCCCTGAGCGCACGATCTGGATCTCGCAGAGATTTGAGCCTGCAACTGCGTCCATCTGCTGAGTCGTCACGATGTCGAGATATGTCTGAGCGTCGACGACCGTCAGCGCTTCCGTGACGACTGTCGTGTCCGGTTTTCTCACATGGATCTCAGCCGTGTCTCCTGTTGCCAGTGCAAAGACCTGATCGCCTTCGAAAAGGTTGCAACGGATCTGTCTGCCGACATCATACTGCGAGACGTGACAGACAGGAAGAGCCCGCCCGGGGATCAAATTGACATTAATCTGTTCCATTTATTAATTCCTCCAGCTTCTTGATTCTGGTTTCTTGTTCTTTTATGACCGCCTGCAAGTAGGGAATCATGCTGATGTAGTCGAGGCTTGGCGTCTCGCCGTCTTTGACAAGGTTCGGAAGGACTTGAGCAACGTCTTCAGCAATGAAGCCGCGCCTGTCTGTTCCCTTGTCCTTTTTCTTGAAGTCAAAGCTGACCGCTTCGAGCTCGAGGATCTTCTTCGCGTCCTCGATCGGCCTGATGTTTTCCTTGACCTTCCTGCTTGATGTCTGAGTCAGATGGACGCAAGTGATCTCACCGGTCTGGCCGACGATCTCGATGTTCTTCGTTCCGCTGTCGTCGTTCATGTAACCGGTTCCGCCGCCTTCAGAAGTGCAGGCGAATTGGAGCGCGATGCCATCCGCCGCGTTTTTGATCCTCAAGAGACCGCCATCCGCGTCACTGTACGCTGCGAGCCCCGTCACGCCTGAGCTGTTTGCCAGGTGGATGAGTCCACCGCTTGCAAGCGCCTGGAGCGTGACAAGCTGCTGGCCAGAGAGATTACCGACAGCCACCTGGCCGCCGTTTGTAACGTCTTCAATGGAGCAGATGACAACATTGTTGTCGTCCCTCATTCGGAACCAGCCCTTTGCATAAAAGTGCCTCATTATTGCGACGCCGTCGCTCATGTTGATCGTCGAGTTCCCTTGAACGTCGGAAATGACTCCCGCCTTGATGAGGTTCGCGTTGAGCGTTCCCGTCGTGATGGCATCCGCGACGATGCCCGAATAAGTGATTGCGGTCTGATATGGGCCTGCGTAGCCGTTGCCGTTTGATAAACCTATGCCCGCCTGATTCATTCTTATTACGTTTGTGGCTGTGTTTATGTCTGGCGTGTCCATGATAAGGATCTCATCCGGCTCACCGTCTCCGTTTGCGTCATGAATGACAACATAACCGCCGAGGTTTCCCGTGATGAGTTCCGTCGCTCGGTCGATGGCTTCCTGCATGTAGGAAGTGCTGGGTTTTTCTTCGACTTCCTTCTCCTGTTTTGCGATAGTGTCCGCGATGTTTGTCTTGAGTTCGCCGAAGGTTGTGCTTGTGTAACGTCCTTCGAGAACGTCCCAGATTGTTGCGATGCACTTGATCGAGGCGCTGATCCCCAGAGCTTCGAAATATATATGACAGGTGTCGCCCAGGTCGACGCGCTCCGTCAGACCTTGCAACTGTACGAAGTCGAGCGTGATGGACTCGATCACGTTGGTGAAGTTGTTTTTTGCGATGTAAGCAGTCGCCAGCGTTGCGAGCTGTGTCGTGATCGGTGTGGCGCTCTCAGGATCCACGTCGCTCGAGAAGTCCACCGCAATGTCACGGTCAACATCCAGAACGAGACCCGTCGACACCTTTGTCCCGGTCGTGACTGTCTCCGTCTGGCTGTCTTTGTAGTATGGAATGACACCGGTGACAAGGTTCTCCATGTCAAGCTCTTGCGACAGGTCGACGAGGTTCTTGCCGTAGCGTATAGTGACGCCTCTGTCCTGACCTCTCGCCTGCTTTAGTGTCGCCGCATAGTTGTTATAAAACCATTCACCTCCGAAGACATCCAGAAGGCTCCCCTTTTTTCCTCCGAACCATGAGCGGACGCTTGACGGCTCTGACACGCTGAACGAGGCGCTGACGGTCTTGTCAGTTGAAATGGTAAAATTACCCGCCGCAGCCTCGAGAAGCGCACACGCGCCCACGCACGAGGTTGCTGACCCGCTTGCGATTACCTTCCCGCTCAGATCGTAACTAATATGCTGGGCTTCGACAGTAAAACGGCCGTTTATTGTCTTCCCCACCTTGTAGATTCTGAAAAGCTGAGGGTCATCCGTGTAGTTAGGTTTTACTTTGAGGATAGCGTTCGGAACGATCTCACTCGCGTGGATGCCTTCCGCAGCATATTCCATTGTGAGCTCATAGGCTCCATTTAGTTCTTCCTTGACCTGACAGGTCAAAACGTCAGACAGGGCACCGACGCCGTAATTGGTCGGGACCGTGCCCTCTGTGACGCTTGCGTATAAAATCGGGATCATGATGTCATCCTCTTAAATAGTGAAATACCTCGGGACAATAGTGACCTTCGTGGTCGTTCCGGTGATGCCGACCGTCTGAACACCCGAAGGGATAACCGGGAAGCTCCCGCTGATGTCAGCGTTCTTGTTTTCCGCTGCTAAGCGGTAGGCGTTCATTGTTTCGCAATCTATGTTGATGTAGTCCGTCATGGTCGCGCTGATCGTGTTCCCTCCGATCGCCACCGTCACCGTTCCGCTTCCTTCGATATGGATGAGGGGCTTGCTCGTGAACCTTGTGGGGTTGTAGAGCTTTGAGCCGTTGGTGACAGTGATCTCCTGCTCGCCTGATTTATAAAAACGTTCGGGCCTGCAAGTGAATGAAAGCGTGGCTTTTCCCGCCTGCATCACTTCATTGCTGAAGTTGACCCCGCCGTTGAAGTACGCCAGGCGGAAGATCTCCGGCTCAAAACTGTCCTCAAGTCTCTGATAGCCTTTTAAGGAATTGAGCCACGCCTCGAAAGCGTCGACAGTCTCAGCAAGGTCCTGCTCGTTGCTGTTGGCAAGCCATACATCATAAGAACGGACAACGTCATCCCAAGCATCCTGTTGAAATATGACGGCGCCGTTCCTTCCGGGCACGGTGTAGGTCGTTGCTTTCCTGTTAGGTCTTTCAAAGGTCGGAGCCTCGGCGACTACCATGCCGAAATCACTCGAGGCTTCGCCCCCGAAAACTATCAAGCCCTGCTTGTTAGTTGTCATATTGAAAACTTTAGCCATAAATGACCTTCTTCCTGCGGGTCATGTTCTCCAGCTTCACTGCGATGACCTCGGCCAGTTCGTTGACGTTCTGACCTTCTGCGCCGTAAACGTTGAGCGTGATGTTCCCGCCGTTAAATGTTGTTGATTCGTCTATCATTCCCGAAGCCTGTGCGCCGTATGCCGTGACGGTTGCGCTCATGTTGCCCGTGAGGTCGTTCATGTCCTTGACCATGTCAGCCTCGACGTTGTCGATCTCATCGTCAAAACCTTCCGCAATACCAAGCGCGAGGTTTTTACCGATGACGTTCTCCATGAGCTTCGAAGGCGATGCGATTCCAAAGAATGACTTGAGGCCATTGACGACTGACTCGCCGAAGCCTTGAATCTTCTCGGCGATCCATGAGGTCATATTTTGGATGCCCTCCCAAAGTCCCTTAATGAGATTCGAACCGACTTCGATGAGTTTGCTCGGGAGTTCCTTGAATTTGTTCAAAATGTCGAGACCAAACTGCGCCGCTTTCTGAACGGTTTCCGTGAACCACGTTTTAATTTTTGTGCCGATGTTCGAGAAAAAAGTGCCGATTTTCGGGATGATGTTGCCGAGCCAGTTCGCCAGGGCCGTGCTCGCATTGTCGATAAAATTCGCGCCGAGCTCGACGATGTTCGTGAAAAGGCCGACGATCAAGTTCCAGATTTCAGGGAGCGCGTTCCAGATAGCGACAACAATGGAGCCAATAATAAGCAGCACAGAATTGAGCAGTTGTTCAACGTTTTCGGGGCTCGTGAGCGCAAGAGCTATTTCGGAAATAATGCGCACGACCGCCGGCAACAAAACCGGCAAGACCATCGCGATCGAGTCCGCGATCTGAGTGCACAGATCTATGAGACCATTCACGAAACTGGTCAGCGTGTCGCCCGAGCTGAGCCAGGTCACGAGCATGACGATGAGCTCAGTCAAGCCTGACGTGATGATCGGCGCGGCTTCGAGCAAAGCCGTGAGGATGCCCTGGATGCCCGCAAGGATCGAGGGCATCATGGACGGAAGCATTGAGGTCACTGTTGTAATGCCCTGGATGAGCACGCTGAAAATCGAATTTGTGAGCTGTGGAAGCATGGGCCCGAAGCCGGAGATCAATGACAAGATCAGCGTCTCCGCTAAGCTGAAAAACCGCGGGGCGAGTTCGGTGATCTTGCCGATGACGGACTCGAGTCCGCTCTGGATCTCTTCCATGCCGCCATTGCCCGAAAAGACTCCCGCAAGCCCGTTCATGACTGAAGTGATTCCCGGAAGGAACTGGCTCATCATGTTATTTTTAAGACCGTCGAGCGAGGTCTCCATGTTCTGCATCGCGTCCTTATATGCGGCCGCATCTTTGACAGCTTCGTCGCTCATTACTCCGCCGAGGTCATGGACCTGCTGCTTGAGCGCTTCCGTCTCTTCTGAGGACATGTTAAAAAGGGCGCCGAGCTCCGTGGCTCCACGGCCGAGAAGCTGGCCGGCTAAATAAGTGCGCTCTGTCTCGTCGCTGACATTTTGAAGCGCTGAGATCGTTGCACCAAAAAGATCCTCCTGCGACATGCTGGCGATCTGTTCCTGGCTGATTCCCAGAGCTGCAAAGGCTTCGCTGTCTGTCTCTGCTGCCGTTGCGAGTGTCTTCATGGAAGCCTTGAGCGAGTCGATGGAAGCACCCGCGTGCTGCATTACAAAGTCCCATTCCTGATAAGCCTCTGCGGAGATTCCCATCTTCTGACTCATTTTATCGACCTGGTCGCCATATGCAGCCACGTCGTTTGCTGAGTCGATAAAAGCCTTGCCTGTTGCGACTGCTGCGCCTGCTGCGGTAGCCATAGCCGCGCCGATCGCTGCGCCTGCGCCCTTGAGTGCTCCGGCGAACTTCTCGCCAAACTTCCCGCCGGACTCTTCGCCCGCCTTGTCAGCGGCTTTGTTAGTGACTCCGGTCAGTTCTTTTGTAATGGTTGCCTGGCTTCCCTCAAGGCTCGGGACAACGGTAATAAACGCCTTGCCGATCTCTATATTCTCAGCCATGTGTTTGCCTCTCCCTGATCCACTCGTGCAGATCTTCGACAGGGAGCGCTCCCTTGCCTATCTTCTGCACTGTATTGTCTTCCCTGCCCGGTCTCGGGTAGGGTTTTACTTTCGTTTTCTTCTTGCCTCTCGTGCCTATTGCCACGAGGTTGGCATTGATTACCTGGAGTAAGTCAAAAATGTCCGCAAGGATCGCGTTCGTCTTGATGGGTTCCTCCCATCCTGTCGACTTGTCGAGTTCCTTCGCGAGTGCGCTGTCGGTTCCCAGGTACTTAATAAAAGACTTGAGGGAGCTCCACGAAAGAGCTCCCCCAACGTCTTCAATTTGATAAACCGTGCGCGTCATTAGGTCATAGTTCAAAGCCTCACCGTGCTCGTCTATGAGTTGGGCGAGGCTGAAAATTCCCCCAGACTGATACCATCCGCCGAGTTGTTTGCTTTGATCCAAACGTTGAAGATCTCAAACGTGTCCGCCATTGTTAGCTCATCGACAAGATCCTCGCCCATGTACTGAGCGAAAAAGTCACAGATATGACCATACTGGTCAACCTGCGGGAGCTTCATGAGCTTCATGATGTTCTTAACGTCTCTGTTCTTCAGAGTTGAAGCGAGCGGGATGTTGTAAGTGTTGCCGCTTATCTCAAGGGTGAGATATTTGGCATCTTTTTGTGTGAGTTGATAGTTTGGCATGGTTTTTAGTCCTCCGATCAGGATGTGACTGCTCCGTCATCAACGGAGAAGGTCCAGGTGCCTGCGATGCTTGCGTTCCAGATGGCTGCTTCTGTGCCCTTGAGGGGAACGTCCGCAATTTCGGTTATAAGCGCGTCAGGGCTGTAAAGGCTGACAAGCGTGTCGCCGTCTTTCATAAGGAAAAGATAGGCCGCACTCTCAGCGGTTACATCCGGAGCGAGCTCAACGGTGGAAATGTTTCCGTGTGCGGATGATGCTGCTGTATAACTGACATTGTCCTCACCGAAAAGGGTCTCGAGGACCTTCTTCGTTGTGTCCATAATGGGAGCACTGACAACGCCGTTCTCTGTGTTGATCTTTCTCTTTGCTACAAGCGCCCAGTTGCGGAGAACGTCACCGCTGGGGAGCTTGAGGCTGATGCCGTCCTCGCTAATGTCGCCAGCGAGAACCCACGCGGATCCGGGTGTTGTTCCGGGTGTTTCGGGTGCGGCTGTGCCCTTCGGTGCTGTGAAAAACATGCCGGTGGCCTTGCCTGCTGCAACTAAAACTTCTGACATAGTTTAATGCCTCCTGTTTATGATTCTTGTGTAACGGATGAAGGTGCGCGGTGAGCGATCACGACGACCGTCGCCGTGCATAGTTTCAAGTCAGGACGCACCGGATCCGTTCCCCAGCGTGCCAAACTGTTTATATAAGCATTTCGAAGAGCTCCGACCTGGTTCTTCGCCTGTTCCTCAAGAGCGCCGAGCGCAGTCGTCAGGAAGTCATAAGCCTCCGCATCTGTCTCAGCTCTTGCGTCAAGCGTCACCGTGAACGTGTCGACCTGGTTGCTCGACGTTCCGCCCGTTGCCGTGATGAGCAAGTTCGGAAGCGTGTAATTCTCCGGAAGCGGTCGAACGTATGCGGTGAGGTAGTCCTTCAGCGCGAGCCTGATCTCTTCCTCGATGTCAACCGGTTTTAAAATGTTCATGATAATGCCCTCGTGAGCGCCTTGTCTTCGCTCTCTGCGATCATCGACTTCTTGTCAGTAGTTCCGACGAAGCCGATCCAACGGCCGCCGCCATAACCTCCGACCTTCGTCGAGGCTTTGAAGCCTTCGCCGCCTCTGGAGTTGTTGGCGTTTGCCTTTTCTGCGATCTCTTCCGTGTACTGTGTCACGACATTGTGACAACCTTCAGACAGTAAGAGCTGACGGAACCCGTCAGAGTTAAAAACAATACGGGTTGCCATGTTTCAGCCCTCCCATCTGACAAGATTGAGCTGAATGTGTGAACGGGTGAAAGCACCGACCCACTTCTTCGGTTCTCCGTTTATCGTGTAGACTTTGCCGTCGTACCTGATGCGGTCGCCCGCCTGAACGTCAGAGCCTTCGGGAATGTAAGCCGTGAAACCTTCGTTTATACCCAGCACACGGCCGTCTTCCGACAGTCCCGTGCTTGCGGGCTGGACTGAGCACCCTTTGATCGTCAGCTCGCTGACTTTGTCAGTGCTCCAGTCAAAAACCTCCGAGCCTCGGAGCGTCTTCGTGCCCGGTCTGATCCTTGTGATCTCCTGTGATGCCCAAGATGGAAGCATTTAGAACACCCCCTTGCACCTGTAAGGTCCCAGAACCTCGCGATTGTCGTCGGGGAGCGCCGTGCTTCTGGTGTTGCCCGCCCATGATGCGTTATAAGTAACGGAAACACCGCCCGCCGCCTCAGACATGACTCCATAACTGGAAGTGACTGCGTGAGTTACGCGGTGAGCCGTGAGTTCTTTGATCGCGCTGATGTTGTTGAGCGGAAGCCCCGCCTGGTATTTGACGAAGATCCGCGCCTTGCGGTCGCAAACGTTCGCGTCATAGATCCGGAGCAACCCGTTCGGGTTAAGGTCGTAGTCTGTCACAACGTCGCCCTCATAATCGCTTGTCAGCTCATTGAGGACCGCGTTGAGCACGATCTTGCTGATTCCCGAGACATAAGTCGCAGGGAGCTGGATGAGAAGATCAGGACCGACAAAAGCATCACGAAGATCCGCGACACGGTAGACCATGCCACAGGTGAGCGCCGGCGCGATGTGCCAGCCGCAATAATTGCGGATTGCCTGCGTTGCGCTCGGGATGTTTGAGCTGATCCTGGTGTCGCCTGTGAACTTGCCCGCCGTGAAGTTGTTAAACTCCGTTTCTGTGATAAAGTCGGGGATCGTTTCCGCGTCCACTATGTAGCCCCACGGTGTAGGGTTAGGATGTGAAAATTCGCTCATTTATTAGATCCTGCCTTCCTTGCTTTGTTCTGCGGTGTCTTCTTCGCCTTGTTAGCGGGTTCGGGTCTTGCCTTCGGCTCAGCCTTCGGCTCGTCCTTCTTCTCTTCGGTCTTCTTCGGTTCGGGTTTCTTTACCGGTTCGACATAACCCTCGGGAGCTTTGTCGAGCCACACCTTGCGACCATTGACTTCGTAAATCTTCATAAGCCTGCGAGCCTCCTTTCGTCAGGATGAAAAAAGGGAGACGTTTCCGCCTCCCTCTTATGAATTATCAGGATCCTGAACCCTCGCCAGCGAGGAGAACAACGCCCTTGAGGTCTACGACTGCGGTAGCAAGACGAACCTCAGCGCGGAGTGTTACGCGGTTGTAAAGGAAATCGTCCTCGTTCTCTGCTGCGATTGCGACATCCATGCCGCCCTTTCTCCATGTCTTGACAGCCTCACGAGCTGCAACGAGTGCAGAACCTACGGGAACGGCTGAAGAAGCATAGATCTGAACGCCCCAGATGGAAGCGGGAACACCATAGCCGCCATTTCCATAAGCGCCTACAAAGTAGCCGCCGCCATAATACTGGTTATTGCTGTCCTTTGCTGTCATGAGTGTGACGATGTCAGCGGGGTTGAGGATAACAACAGAAGCCTCAAAAGCGCTGTCAGCCTTGACCTTCATGATTGCGTCAAGGATACCGTCGGCGAATGTCTTTGTTCCGCCCCATGTAGCTGCACCGATGCCCTCAGTGTTTCCGATGGAGTTGACAACATAAGCGTCCTCAACCTTTCCGAGCTGGTGCATGAGTGTGTTCTGAACCTCAGAAGCGAGGAAGGGAGCGTCGACAAGAATCTCGTCTGTTTCCTTCAGATAAGCGGCGATCTTAGCGAGTGCCAGAGTCTTAGCTGTGAAGGATGTAGAGACCTGGGGCTTCTTGTTGCCCTGTGCTGTGGGTGTGATTGCTCCGTTTGTCTCGAAAGCGCCCTCGAGGAAGTATGTGATTGCGTTGCCGCTGATCTGTGCCTCAGAGAAGAGGGAAGCAGCGGGGACTCTTGTGCCTACGGGAGCGATGGAACGATCAACGTCAGCGATCTGGGGAGCTGTGACAACAGTGTTGTAAGCCTTTTCGAAGTGCATCCTTGTGCCTGCCTTCTTGTCTGTCATTTCTCCAACCTTCTGGGTGAATTCTTCAATAGTTGCCATTTTCTTGACCTCCGTGTCGTCAGTGTTTTTTGATTCGGCTGTGCCGATTGTTTCGAGGACCTTCGCAGCCTTCTCAGCGGTTGCGATCTTCTGCTCAAGTTCCTCAATGTCTTTGACAAGCTCTTCGCCCTGTGCGATGGTCTCTTCGCTGACGTCGTCAGCCTTGAGCATCGGCTCGAGGTCCAGAAGTGCCTGCTTCTTTTCTGTAAGCTGGTCTTTCAAGTTCATAAGTCAGACCCCTTTCATGTGATTGATTTTTTCGAGAAGGTCCTCAGCTCGCTTTGAATTACCGCAGTCGTTTGAGTCCTCCGCTGCCGCGTTGCTCTTGGGCTGTGTCTCTTCGGTGTCTGCTTCTGGTTCCTCGGGTGTTTTATCGTCGTCCTCGTCGAGCAAGCTCTGAGCGAGGTCTCTGATCTGTTTAATGACTTCCGCGTCCTTCTTTGAGTTGCGTCTTCCACTCTTCACTTCGGTGACAACGGCGTTCTGGTTTGCCGGAACTGTGACCACACTGATCTCGAAAACCTCGACCTCAGTGAGCACCTGCATGACGCCGTCCTTTTCCTCTTCGGGTGTAGGTTTGCGAGCGCCTAAAATGTCATAAGCAAAAGAGAACTGATAGATCGCACCGGACTGGAGCATCTTGCGAACGTCCTGCGCCTGATCCGTGTCAAGGAAGTGCGCCGTGATAAAGGGACCCTTTTCGGTGTCCTTTACGCTGTCAACGGCTCCGATCACTGCGCTGAAGTCATGATTGAAGCAAAGCGGGAACGGATGACCCGACTCCTCGCGCTTCTCGAATGTCTTAGTGAACGCGCCCGGGTCGATGATGTCGCCATAACTGTCGGGCGTTTTGTCATAGGTGGAAAAATAGCCTTCAATGATGCCGTTGTCGGCTGCTTTTAGTTCTACTGTCTTAAATTTCATGTTTTTACCTCCTCGAGATCACGACTTCGGTCGTGCAATTACATCCGCAGGACTCTGCGGGGTCGCCTATGTCTTCACCGGGCCAGTGCTGACCGTTTGAGAAGTCGGCATCGAGCGGAACCCTCTCCCCGTTCATTGCCTGGTGGCTCTCTCTTGCGTTCGGACCTGTCACCCATTCCTTCTCGACGATCTTCCCGACCACGCTGGGAGCGCCTTCGCTTATTGCCTGATGAGCTGCTTCCTGGATAGCGAAGGAAGCAATCGCTCCGGCTGCCGCCCTTGCCAGGACTTCCGCCGTGTTCTCTCTGACCTCGTAAACGTGAGCAACGTCCGGCTCTTCGTCTTCTTCGAGCTCTTTTTCGAGCTCTGCGGTGATCTTCTCGAGTGTTCCCTCGTTGATCTTCTTCGCTCTCGCCTGTGCTGCCGTTGCGATGTAGTCCTCAGTCAGTTCCGTAACGTATGCAGCGCCCAGCTCTTCGGCTGTCGCTTTTCCGTGCTTGTCTGAAACCTTTTGAAGTACGGGAGCAAGGTCTTCGGCGAGTTCTTTATCCCAGCGCTTCGCATCCCAGAAGTCAGCGGTGCCTGCGCTGATCTTCGGGATGATGCTCCGCGCCTGACGTTTAAAAAAAGAGACGAGAACCTTCTGCACGGTCTCGTCGTCTTCTGCGTCGCTTTTTCCTTTGATCCGGAGCTCGACCTCTTGCTTGCACTGTTTGCACCCGCACGGCTCGAGCTTTTTGCTCTGATTGTCTACGCCGTCGTAGTCATACTGCTCGCCCTGCGTGTCCTGCGGACTCGCCTGGCCGCCTTCGGTGACGTTGAGCGGTGTGATGAGCTCATCGCCGCCCTCAATAGGCGGGAGGTTATTGTCAGCTCTTGCCTCGTTCCTGGTAAGCCAGGGAGCACCGACGGCGCTCTGCAAGATACTGGCACGCTCTTCGAATGAACCTTTGAGCTTTTCCTCAAGATCGAACTCAACATAAACGTTTGACTCTTCGCCGATCATAGGAAGCAGGAAGGCGTTGAGCCTCTGCTGGAACATCTGAAGCACAGGACCCAGACAGTCAGCATATAAAGCGCGGGCGTTATCCTTTGCGCTTGCATAGGTCTGAGTGTTGGAGTGCCAGATCAGCGAAGGGTTGACGCCATACGCAGCCGCAACCGCCTCACGCGAGAAGACAACGGACTGCGACCATTCCGCCTCTTTCCAAGAGGTCTGAAATGGTTTGATCTCCATGCCGTCCTCCATGAGCGGGATGCTTCCGGCTTTACTTCCGCCGGATCCCCACGCTTCACGAAACGCGTCCACAAACTTCTTTTTTGCTTCTTCGTTCCAGGGCTCCACGTCTTTCGGTCTGACGATCTGAGCGTTGAGCCTTCCGGATGACCTCCATAGCTGACGGCGGAAGCGTCCCGCCTCGACCTGCTCGAGAAGTGTCTGGCGGAGTGCGCTGAGCGGTGACAGATAGCCGCCGGGGTTGCCGGGGCTGTATGTCTTGAACTGCGTGAACTCTTCCAGGGGGATGTCGACCGTGAGGCTGTTGTTCTTCGTTCTCACTCTCAAGGTTCCGGGCTTGTAAGCCGTGCCGCCGTCGGTGGACTGGATCCACTCAGTCGGAACTAAGTGTATGGAGTAACCGCTCGCGCTCTTAACGTCCGGAACTATCCAGACATAAACGCAGCCAAAAACGAAATACTCCTCTGCAAGTCCACGAATGAACTCGAAGCTCGTCATGTAGTCGTTCGGTCTCCATAACAAAAGAGCCGCAACACTGTCGCGGTCTCTTGTTCTTTCTGTTTCTCCGTCCCGTCTGTAAACCTTGAGCGGGAGCTGTGCGATGCTGTTGCTCAGGAAGTTGACAACGGCCTGAACGTTGTCCTGCGTCTGATATAGTTCTCGCGCTGACATGTTCAGGACTTGCGTCGATGCGTCCCCGCTGACTGTGACATTTATCACTGAAGGCCTGTTGATTAGTCTCCAGCGCTCGAAAATGCTCGCCATGTGTTTCTTCCCCTTTTTTCTGTTTTAGATAAACGTCAGACTTCCGCCCGAGGCATAGGCTGACGTGTAAACTTTCTTTTCTTTTTTCGTGACCATCGTCGCCCCTGCGTAAGCCATTGCCACAGCCATCAATGGACTAATGTCGTCGGGGGACTTTACACGGTCCGGGAGCATGATGCCGCCGCCCAGGTTCCTGAGCTGGCACGTTCTTCCCGGTGTATCAAGTGCAGGCTGCGGAAGGTGGAAGACCTTCACGCCACCCCTGTTGTCGTTCGGTGCGCAAGCTGCGACAGCATCATAAAAGCGATTCCAGCCCGCAGATAAGTCAGGACCGCCCTGCGCCATCCTCGTCACGCCCGGAAGCGTGGCGATCTGTTCGGCAAGACCGGAGACCGGAGCACCGCGCTCCTGAAAACAGAGCTTCATTTCGCCATACTTGAGCGCCCGCTGTCTGAACCAGTCGACCGCCCACTCTGTTCCGATCCGTCTCTCTACGAGCTCAACGTGATAATTGCCGTCTTCTCTCATTCCACAGACCGCGATCGTGGTCCATTTCCTATCTTGAGACAGCTCTATGCCCCAAAAGAGCTCCGAGTCTTCGCGGATATAACTGCCTTCGTCCTGTCCGCCCATCCATGCGCCATCAGGGAACGGTTCCGGGAGGATCGTCTCGACCTGCTGACACATGCACTCGCTTCTGAATTTTGACTCCGGGAAGGTTTCACGGTTCGCCATTAAAGCGCGTTCCGTCAATTTTCCATACCCCAAAGCGGGATTCGCCTGTGCGAGCGCCTTGATGTCGTCCGTCTCGGCCTTCTCCGGAGCCGACCATTCGAACAGTGCTAAATTGTCCGCATCGACATCGCCACCGAAGTCGTTCGCCTTCGTTCCTTCGATTTTCTCGATCGCCTGGCTCCTGATCTGGCGGAGCACGATGCTGTCGGGGTCTCCCGCGTTGCTGAAGCACACGGTCATGCCGTTCGGCTTCGCGTTCGTGGAAGCGACCGCAGCGCTCCAGGTCTCCCAGTCTCTATGTTCACGGACCTCGTCGAGCATGACGAGATCGTTCGCGTCGCCACGTCCCGCCCTTCGGGTAGGCGCGCCGACCTTGTAGGTCCTCAGACCTGTGAGCACGAGCTTCTTGCCACCGTTCCGCCTTGCGACCTGTTGAATGTCGCGGGCAAGGTCGGGGTGTGTCTCCTGCTCCTGTATTACGCCCTCCCAGACTTCCTCCGCCTTGTCCATTGATAAGGACGTGCCGAAGACCGCCTCTACTCTGAGGACGTTAAGAAAAAACGAAGCTATCACTTTGGACAGCTCCGTCTTCCCGTTTTGTCTTGATACCATAAAAAGGACTGTTCGGAACCTGAACCGCCACGCCCCTTTTAGATCGCCGACTATCTCCAAAGAGTGAACCAGCGCCCACTTTTGCCAGGGGTATAATTCCATCCCAAGGGCTTGCTCTGCGTACTCGATCGCCGCATAGCCCAGCGATGTCTTTCTGGTCAATTTCCGAAGCGGTGGCGTCCATATTCTAGGTTCGGTTCTGCCCATCATGGTCAGCCGATCTTGAAGCGCTTGCGGAGGTCGTCAATGGTAGACACCTCAGTCACAGGCTTCTGCGTGTCGAGTATATCTTCCAAACAGTTCAAAGCGCTCGCATAATCGCGAACGGTTGCGCGGAACTCCTGCGTCGCGGGGTTCTGCCTGAGCATCTTCTCACCCGTGCCGACTGTCACCTGCTGCGCGAGTGGCATCTGCTTATAAATCGGGATCTGTTGCTCGATCTTCTCCTGCATCGCAAGGACTGCGTTCGTGAGTGTGACCGCCTGCGACTGGATTGCGGGGTTAACGTTCTCACAAATTTCCTCCGCCTTTGATTTCGGTGGGATCTGTTGAACCGTCACGGGTTTCTTCCGCGATGTAGACCTTGCCGTCTTCGGCTTTGCTTTGGTTGGGGCCGCCTTCTTTGTTGTTTTAGTCTTTGAGACGTTTGGCTTTGTCGGTTTTGTTGTTTTCGTCGCTTTAGGCTTTGCCATGTTTATCACCCAGCCCCTTCACGATCTCCTTCTCACGTTCTGATAATTCCCATTTAGTAGCGGCTGCCCGCTCTGCGGCTGCCCGCTCTGCGGCTGCCCGCTCTGCGGCTGCCCGCTCTGCGGCTGCCCGCTCTGCGGCTGCCCGCTCTGAAAGTAACAAGGCTCCGCCATAAATGCCTCCGCCTGCTTCTTTCTGAGCGTCCAGCGCTCTGATATAGAGCGTTTCGCTTC
>Ga0310690_10004149_pt1 | contig 20915 bp, 9 predicted proteins | sample AusTroGonzalo_MG_2_FD_207661 | JGI IMG/M metagenome (GOLD analysis project Ga0310690, IMG submission 207661) | Bovine rumen microbial communities from tropical cattle in Woodstock, Queensland, Australia - Gonzalo_04 (v2) (version 2) | ecosystem: Host-associated > Mammals > Digestive system >... | reverse complement strand
TGCCCGATTTGGTACGGCATCAGTTGCCAGTAGGGTGCAAAGACTTTAGCGATTATTATATAAAATTCTTGCGTCCCTTCGGTAGCAAGCGACCAAAGGTCGAGCGGAAAAATTGAAGATTGAAAAATTGAAAGTTTAGAAATTATGGATGAGTTTATGATTCGAGCCTATACGAAGAAGGAACTGGCGCTGATGTATTTCCCCGACAGTAGCCCGCGCACGGCCGTGAGCCACCTGATGGGATGGATTCGCCGCTGCACCCCGCTATGGCAACAGTTGCAGGCCACGGGCTACGAACCCACCTGCAAGACGTTCACACCCCGACAGGTGAGGGCCATCGTGGAGCAACTCGGGGAACCTTAAGAAATGTCGCGAAAAGGCGAGACATTGCAAGGAAAGGTCAGAACGGTGGCGGGGAATGTCGTAACTTTGCGATGTGATTCAAATGCAGCCTCCTAGAGCCAACACTTGCAGACTCCCGGGCATAGCACGTGCAGACTCGCGAGGCTGAAAATTTTAATTTAAAAATTAAGAGTTATGATTCAGATTAAAGCAAAACAACAGAACGTATCGTTCGAAAAGAATGTGGAGAAACTGGCATTCGTACTGTCAGCCCACCTGTACAACACCCTCGATTCGAGCAAGGTGATCGAAGAGGCAGCCAAGCGCTCGGGCATCAGCGAAGGGGTGATCAAGGCCGCCTGGGACGCCGCTGGCGAGGTGATTCGCACCTGGGCAACCGAAGGTCACAACGTGCCCCTGCCTGGTCTCGGCAGCATGCGCTTCGGCGTGCGCTCGAAGAGTGTCCAGAACGTGGAGGACGTGAAGACCACGCTCATCTCCGCCCGTCGTGTGATTTTCACCCCGTCGAAGGAGGTCAAGGATGAACTGCAGTCAACCAAGATTGCCATCACCTGCTACGACAAGGACGGTAACATCGTGAAGCGTGTGACCAGCGCCGACACCAATGATGTGGAGGATCCGGATAGCCTCACCCCCGACCCCTCTCCAACGGGCGAGGGGAGTGGTAACAACAGCGGCTCCAATACTGGCGGCGGTGGAAACACAGGAGGCGGCTCCAATCCCGGTGGCGGTGACGATGACAATCCCGCAGACACCGGCGATTAAACCAAAAGAAATCCCCGCTCAAACCTGAGCGGGGAGTTCTTGTTTTATTCAGGGCTGGGGGAGATACCAGTTCTTTGGATCCATCAGCAGTTGGTAGAGGGCGTTGTCGCTCTCGCCGTTGCGGCGGGCTATCGGGGCAGCCAGATAACTGGGGTCGCCACGACGCAGGGCCACGCGCATCAGGTCGTAGAAACGGTAACCCTCGAAGGCGCCCTCCAGGGCCATCTCGTCGATGATCATGTTCTCCACCAGGGGAATCTGATAGGCGATGGTGTCCTGGCGCGTTGCCAAGGCATTCTCCGGCTGCGGCAACACATAGAGCGTGTCGCACTCGGCACTACCAGAACCGCGGGCGTGGACACCCTGCGTGTTGTTTCTGGAGAAGAGGTCGATATCGAAACTGATCAGGTCGCCTGCTGCTGTACGCTCTGCCTCGTCGATATTCTTGTTCACGATGTCGTTGTAAAGACCGTATTTAAGTATAGCGAAGGCCGACTGGGGATAACCGGCACGGTTCAGGGCCTCGGCGTAGCGCAGGTAGACCATGTTGGCACGGTAGAGGGTCACGTTGTTCGAGTAGACCTTGTCGATCATCTGGTATTCGTCCGACAGGCGTGAGAAACGGTCTCTGGTCACGGTGCGCCTGTAATAGATCGTACCGAGTCGCAGGTCGCCGATGTAGATGTCTTCCAGGAGGTTCTCCTTGGGGGCATAGATGGTGTCCTGTGAGTTGTCGGGCTTGGTATAGGTGGCGCAGTAGTTCTGCTTGGCAGAGAGTCGACGAAGACCCGTTGCTGGCTTCACCTGCGCATACTGCTGGTTGATGTTGGTCGAGTTGAAGATGTCGATCAGTTCACTCTTGATGCCATAGAACTCGTTGCTCTCCATGGGGATGTAGCAAAGACACTCGTCGCTGCTACTGCTGAAGGAGAGTGAGGATGTGCTATTGCGGAATTGCTTGGATACCACATCGGTCCAGAAGGCGTGAGCCACACCGGTGCGGACGGGGTTCGTGCGCAGAGCGAGGTAGTCGTGGTAGTACTGGGCTGCCTCCTGATAGCGGCCGGCCCAGAGGCAGAGGTCGCCGAGCAGGGCACGCACGGGGATGAAGAACTTCTGCGAGTTCTGGATGCCGATGTTGCCGTAGGTGGGCAGTTTCGTATCAACGTAGGGCTTCAGATCCTCGATGAAGTAGTTGCAGATGGCGTTCATGTCGCTGATGTTGGTGGTCATGGCAGCCTGTGCAGCCTCCTCGGTGAGCACGGGCTCCGTCACGAGGGGCACCTGACCGTAGATCTGTGCCAACTGGAGGTAGGTCCAGGCGCGATAGGCCTTGACCACGGCATATTCCGACTCAAACACCTTGCGGTCGTTCTTCACCAGATCCTTGTTGATGTGGGTGAGGAAGTAGTTGCAGTTGTTGATGATGGCATAGTAGTCGCTGATGCGGTTGTAGGCATTCTCGGTGTCGATCTGGAAGTTAGAGATGGCCTTCAGGTCGGCAGAGGCCGATGCCGTGGCGGTGGTCAGGTCGCTGCGCAACTCGCCTAAGAGCACGGTACGGTCGGCCACAGCCTGCATCTTATAGATAATGCCCATGACACTATAGACACTATCGGTGGGTGATTGCAGTTGGTTGTCCTCCTCAAACTCCACGAGTTCCGAATCGGTATTCATGAGGTCGGAGCATGAAGTTAGGAGGAAGGAGAAAGGAGGAAGGAGGAAGGAGAATAGTCCTGCCACCATCACCTTGACCCATTTCTGATTGTTTATCTTTGTTTTCATCTGTAAACTGTAAACTATAAACTGTAAACTTAAAGATTAATTTTCACACCGAAGGCAAATGACGGGGCAATGGCCTGCAGGCCGCTGTCGATGCCTTGGAGCAGGGCGCTGCCGCTGATAGCGCAGTCGGGATCGCTTCCCAGATAGTGGGTGAGCGTGAAGAGGTTGTATGCGCCGCCCCAGAGGGTGATGCCCTGCAGGTAGGTGCTCTGGATGGGAATGGTGTAACTCAGCGATACATTGCTCAGACGCAGGTAACTGCCATCCTCAATCCAACGGTCGCTGAAACGGGCATTGCCCATCGGGTCGCCATAACTGATGCGGGGGATCTCGGTCTGCTGTCCCTCGCCGGTCCAGCGTGCCAGCAGGGCTGTGGTCTGGTTGTAGAAGCGTGAACCGCCCTCCAGAACCGAACGCTGGTAGTTGTAGACATCATTACCCAGTGAGTAGCGCATGGCCACGTCGAGGGCCCAGTGCTTCCAGTTGAGGCGGGTGTAGATGTTACCATAGACATCGGGATTGGGATCGCCAATGATGAAGCGGTCGTTCTCGTTGATGATGCCGTTACCGTCCTTGTCGACGAAACGCATGTCGCCGGCACCGAAGTATTCGCGCTGGTCGCGGCTGTTCACCTGATAGTAGCCATCGCGTTCGGCCTCGGCCTGGGTGGTATAGACACCCTGTGTCTTGTAGCCGTAGAACACGCCGACGGCAGAGCCCACCTGTGAGAGGATGGTAGCACCGTAAGCCTCAGTCTCAAAGGCCTTGTCGTTATCGGGCAGGGCCGTGATCTGGTTGGTGTAGTGACCAGCCGTAGCACCTACTTCCCATGTCAGGTCTTTCAGGTTGAGCACCTTGATGCCGATGCCTGCTTCGAAGCCGGCATTCTCGAGTTTGCCGTCGTTGCTCCAACTCTCGGCCAGACCACTGGTCCATGCCAACTGGCGCAGGGTGAGCAGATTCTTGGTCCATCCCTTGAAGTAGTTGAAGCGGAGGTTGATGCGGTTGTTCAGCAGGTTGGTCTCCAGACCAGCGGTCAGGCGACTGGTGCTCTCCCAAGCCAGCGCGGTGTTACCGATGTTGCCAATCGACTTGCCATCGACATTCTGCGACAACATATTGTTGGCCACGAAATAGGTCTTTGAGGCCGTGTAGTCGATATTGTCGTTACCGGTGATGTCGAAGCCCACGTTCAGGCGCAGGTAGTCGATTCCTTTCACGTCGGCCAGCCATTTCTCGTTGCTGACCACCCAGGCTGCATTGATACTGGGGAAGAGACCCCATACCACACCGCCGAGTTTCAGACCGTCGGCATCCTTACCGAAACGTGAACTGGTCTCTGCCGAGATACCGGCCTCCAGATAGTATTTCTCAGCCCAGTTGTAGTCGGCCTGAGCGTAACAGGTGAGGTCGCGTGCTTTGTCGTTGGCACCCCAGGTGGAGCGGTAGTTTCGGGCATTACCTGTGCTGGGGTACTTGTCGTTACCGGTGTCGAAACCGCGCTGAGCCGTCAGTTTGTAATTGCTGCTCTGGTAGCGGACACCCCCGAAGACATCGATCTTATGGGCGCCATAACGGTTGCCCCAGGTGAGGCGCGTGTCGCTCATGATGGCGTTCTGACGGGCTGCAAGACTCTGGGCCATGTTGGTCACCTGAATGTTGCTGGAGGCCATCAGTCGGAAGGGTGGTGTGCCTTCCAGCGGCAGGTAGTAATTCTCGTTGGTATTGACCAGCGTGAAATTGAAATGCTCGGAAATGGAGAGGTGCTTGTTGAACTCGTATCTGGGCGTCACGCTGAAGGTGATCATGCGGTTTCCTGCCTGGTTGCGATTCTCACCATCTCCCAATTCCAGAATACCCTTGGGATTGGCCAGGCGAACGGCATTGGCATAGATCTCACCATCCTGACTGAACACCTTGTAAAGGTAGTTGTCGGCATCAGCCAGATAGTGGCTGGGATTGCCGTTGATATCGAAGGCGTTGGGGGCCAGGAAGGGTGACTTGATGAGTGAGAGGAACCCTGGTGAGGATACGGTCCCGACGGAGAGGTCGGCCTTGACACCATCGTCGCGCAGGTCGCGGGTGACATCACTATAGGCGGCATCGAAGCGAACGTCAAGACCCTTGAATACCTTGATGTCGGAGTTCAGGCGCATGTTGAAACGCGAGAAATCGTTGCCGCGCTGTGTTGCATCGCCTAATGAATAACCCACCGACAGGTTGTAGTTGGCAGCATCGTCACCACCCTGTACATTGATACCGTAGTTGGTGACGAAGGTGTTGTGATAAACCAGATCGGTCCAGTCGGTGTTGTTGTGATATGTATTGTAATAGTAGTTGCTGGGATCGCTGTTGATGAACTCCAGGTTCTGCAGGTTATCCGTGAGTCCTGCCAGCATCTCTGTGGCATAGAGACGGTAGTCCTCGCCAGTCATCATCTTGGGCAGGCGCGGCTGGAGTTGATACTGGCCGTTGATGGTCACGTCGATCTTCGTGGCCATGCTCTTGTTGCGCTTGGTCTTGATGAGCAGCACGCCACCGGCAGCCTTGGCACCATAGATGGCCGTACCGTTCTTGAGAATGGTCACGCTCTCGATGTCGTTCACGTTCAGGTTGGCCAGGATATTGTTGTAATAGCCCTGATGCAGCATCTCGCGGTCGTACTGCATGTCGGTGATGACACCGTCGATGACCACCAGGGGCTGACTGTTGGCTTGCAGACTGGTAAGACCGCCAATGAACATGGTGTTACCGATACCCAATTGTCCGCTGCGGGTCACTGAGTGGATGTCGGCACCTAACTGTTGGGCAATGAGCGGGTCGATGCTCACCTGTGCCGTATTGTCGAAATTCCCGGTGCTACGGCTGGCAAACGACTGTGTGGTCTGACTGTAGATGGGACTGAACGAGTTGGGGTAGAGTCGGGCATCAGTCTTGTCGGCCTGCTGTCCGATGGCCTTCTGTTGGATCTGATAACCCTCGACGCGCATGCTGACGCTGCTCACGTATTCGGGCACCTTCAGTTCGTAGGCACCGTTCTCATCGGTCAGGGCCGTGATGCGATTGTTGCCGTATGCCTCAACAAGGACACCGGCCAATGGCTGGCCTGTTGCAGCATCGCTCACAACGCCACTTACCGTTTTCGTATCTTGAGCCATGGCTATTCCGATGGACAGAAACCAGCAGGCAGTCATGGTAATCAGTTTACATATTCTTGTATTCATAACGCTTCTCATATTTTATTGTACTGTGTTCATGTTCTTCCTCGGGCGCAGATAGATACAGTCGAGGAACATCTCGCGGGAGAACTGGCTGGATTCACGGGGAAGGAGGCTACACTTCAATGTCACCGTGAACTTCATGTTTGTCTGATTGTAGTTGCAGACGGGGAATTTGAAGTTCTCGGCCAATACCACCGTGTCAACTCGCGTGGGATCGTTGGTGAACTTGATATTGTCGCAGTTGAAGGTCTTCTCATTACCATTCTCATCGACATATTTAATCTCAGCCTGGAATTTGCAGGGCTTCAACTGGGCCTTGGAATCGTAGACCGTTGCCGGCAGGATGACGGCACAGATATCATAACTGGCTGCCAGCGTGTTCTCCAACTTGAAGGTCATGTTCCAGTTGGTGTTACCCTTCGGCGTGATGACCAGATATTCATTCTCAGAGACGCTGTCGGCAGCATGGGTGCGCGTGTTATAACTGCACAGGGTGTAGTCTAAGATTAATTCCTGGCGCTCACCTTCGGTCTTGATCTCACGATTGTAGGTCATCTCCGGCGTGAAGGGCCAACGGTTGGCGGTGTAAAGCGTGCCATTGCTATATTCCGTGGCGGTGGTGCCATAGAGGATGCCACCCTCCTGGAAGGGCTTGTGGAACACATGATATTTGGGATAGCGCTTGTCGTAGTAGTAGGTGATGAGCGAATCCTCAGGACTTGCCTGGATGGTTCGGCTGAAGATGGCATCGCTGAGAAGGCTGTGATTGGCCCAGTAGCGTTGTAGCGAATCCCTGTCCTCAACCGTCTTGTCATAACGGTAGAAGTCCATGGCTTCATTCCAGATGCGCTGCCATTCCTCGTTGGTGGGCACGACCATCAGGTAGGTGGAGTCCTCGTCGGCCAGCAGGCCAACGCTCTCCAACATGCGGTTGCGCTCGTTGAACACGGAGTCGACATAGATCTGCTCACCGTCGACCATGCCGCCTTCTACCGACTGCGTGGGATTGAACTCATCCTCGTCGTAACTGCTCACCTGTTCGCCAATCTTGTCGAAACGCGGATCGTTGAGCAGGATCTCATAGATGTTGTAGCGATAGGGCAGCGTGTTCTGCAGGATATGCAGGATACCACCCTTGGCCCGGATGTTGGAAGCCTGGAGTGTCACACCCATCGCCTGGTTGTTGCCGATGGTGGCCCGTTTGCTGTTGAGCAGGAAGAATTCCGTGGGTTTCTCCACATTGGTCACCTGATTATACGACAGGTGGTTGCCGATAAAGGAGCGGACCACCATCGAGTCGCCCTTGCTGGTAGAGAGCAGACTCAGTACGGAGTCTTTGTTGAAACTGCCATTGACGGGTGCCATGACGGTAAATGTCTGTACGCCGTCGAGCAGGTTGGCATAACTCACATCTTTCACTTTATGGTATTTGAAGACCTTGGTCTGACTGAGCACCTCGCGGAAGTCGCTCAACTCCGGATGCTGCTGTATGGTCTGCCAGAGGGTCATGTCACCGCCTGCCTGGGAAGCCATCGTCTCATAATGGTCGTCCCAGTCGCTACAGGAAGTGAAGAGGCAAGAGGTGAATGGTAAGAGGTAAGAGAAAACCCCCATCATCATGATTCTTACCTTATTCTTATTTGTTATCTTTGTATTCATAATTCTCAATTGTCAATTATCAATTTACGTTAGTGGCGGTCCTCGCCTTCAGGGCTGTCGTATACATCCTTCGGGCACAGTTCGATGTAGTCGATGGACATATAGAGCGTGCTGCCTTCCAGAATCTGACGGAAGCGCAACCAGTAGTCCTGATTGGCGCGCAGATACTGCTTGACCAGGATGCGGCGCATGTCGTTGGTGTAGGTTCGGAAAGGCTCCGAAGTGCTACCGTAACTATCCATGGCCTTCATGAAACCACGGTTGCGCAAGGCCTTGTCGATGGCCTTGTTCTCCTCCTCGTCTTCGGTATCGGCCTCAAAGTGGAAACCGCTGTCGAAGTTGCGGAAACTGATGGGGATGCCGCAAGGCTCGTTGTTCAGATATACCTGGGCGATACCTCGGTCATCGCCGGTAGAATAGCCCAGACGAATCTCGTATGTTCCGTCGTGTGGCACGGGGGGCAACTTCACGGAAGCATCAAACTTCTCACCGGTGATACAGACACCGCTGCCTTGGTAGTGGCGCCAACCGGTCTGTTCGTTACCACAGCCGATGAAGGTATGCGAGTTGTGCATCTTGAAGTCGGTCAGGAAACCGTTCTTGAAACCAATCATCTGCTCTTCCTTATTCATATAATAAATACGCGCGCGGGCGTTCATGAAGTCGGGGCTGAGACAACTGCCGTCGATACGGATACGACGGTTGAGCACGTTGTTGCGCACATTGGCCGAGTAGACCAGGATGTCGTCGATATAATGGTACATGCCGTTGCTGCACGACTTGGTGTATTCGTCGCTCTCTTCATCCTTTAATACGCGCACGCCGCGTGCCTCGAGTTTGGCATTCTTCACGAGGGCTTTTCGGTTGATATAGATCTCCTCGCCGGGGTTGCTGCAGAAACGGATGAGCGTGTGGGGAGCCATGGTCTCGAAATAGTCCTCGGGGTCGTAGACGTTGAAGAGGAACTTCTGCTCGTAGATGGCACCTTTGCAATGTACCCAATACTCACGCGAACCGATGCGGTTGATGAGGTGGTAACTGACGAAGCGGTTCAGGGGGTTGCGACGGTCCTTGAAGTCCTCATCATACTTGCCGGCATCATCCGGATAGGCCTCATCATAGACCTGCTTGGCGTATTGCTTCAGGTCCTCGAGATTGTTGATGCCATGGGCACGATAGATGGAATCGGTCTCCACGAAGGCCGTAAACTTGAAGTAGCGATGGTCTGGATACCAGGTCTTACATTGCTTCGATGCGGTTCCGTCGCTGGCCGTTCCATAAGGTACTGTGAAGCCCTTACCACCGACAGCCGAGTCGGGGTCGACGGTATAGGTCTCGTCAATATATCTGGACAGCGAGTCGGCCATGCCCGTCAAGCGGAGGGCCTGACAGAAGATCGACAGGTTGGGGTTCTCTTCCATCAATGACGGCAGGAACAGGTTGCTGGCATTGATCACGTGGTCGATTACGTGTACCACACCATTGGTCACCGAGTCGTCTTTCTGGATGATGCGCGAAGTCTTGTTCACGAAGATGAGCAGCGCATTATTGTTGACGACATCGCTGTCGGAGGTCATCTGGATATAGTCGTCGTTCATGTTCACGGGAGGCACCTCACCGCCCATGTCGGTGGTGAAGTAGGCCTTATCCTGAACAATATGTGTGCGGGCCAGTGTGTCACACTTTTCCTTGGGTATGGCGTCGATGGATGCATAGCCATTCTCCTTGAGGAACAATTGAATGGCATCGTTGGTGGGTGCGAAGACGGTGTAGTGACCATAGGTCTTCAACATGGAGAGATAATTGCAGCGCTCCAGGATAGCCTTGAAGTCGCTGAACTGTGCATTGTCAGCCTCTATGAATCCTGCTGCCGTCAGACGTACCGAGGAATAGAAGTTCAGCGGGGCATCGCTGTCGTCTTCGTTACAACTGGTCAGGAGGAAGGAGGACGGGATGAGGAATAAGGAGATTACTCCAGCCATGAAGATCCTCATCCAATTCTTATTATTTATCTTAGTCATCATAATTCTTAATACTTAACGCTTCATTACATTTAGTTCTTCTCCAAGTCAGAATCGTCTCCAGTGTGATAGGCTGGGTTCTGATGCAGATAGGGATTTACCTTCAACTCATTGCGGTAATAAGGCAAATAGAGTGCGTTGGGGTCTGCCAGGCGGATCTGGATACCACTGATGTTGGTCAACTGTTTCTTGGTGACAGTCTTGGCCAACTCTCTGGTGTCGCCTGTCCGACGGGCCGTGCGCACCAGGTCGAACCAGCGTTTTCCCTCGAACATCAGTTCGCGGTGACGCTCATCCATGACCAGTTTTTCCATATTCTCCTTGGAATCCTTGTAATCATCGTATTTCAGTACCTCACCGGTGCCGGGCGTAAAGGCATTGACGGCACGGCGGTTGACGGCATTGATAAGCGAGTAGGCTTCCTCGAAGTGGTCGCTGCCCTGTTCGATGAGGGCCTCAGCCTTCATCAGCATGACGTCGGTCAGACGATAGACAATCCAGTTGGCATAGTTGCTGGAACGCCAATTGTATGAAGGTGTCCAGTTGCTCTTCGAATTATCGAGCACCACGCGGTTGGCGGCATACTTGGCAATGAAGAACTGGGTGGTACCGACCTGGTAGATGGAGCCGTAAGCACGGCAGTCTTTCGTGTTAAACAGTTCGGTGCTGCTGGTAGGCAGTCCCTCGTAGAATTCTTCGCAGGCAGACAAACGGCCGTTCGACTGTGTACTGCCACCATTGTAGTAATGGTTGCCGAGATAGGTGTTTCTGTTGCCATTGTTAAGTTGCTCGTCGAAGGTAATCTCGAACAGACTCTCAAAGGAGTTGCCCTGGCCGAAGATCTCGGTAAAGGCATTGCCGGAGGTGTTCTCCACCTTCTCCATGAGCAGGGGGATGTCGTTGAAGATCCAGACATCATTCTGGAGCCTGCGCTTCAGGAGTTTCTCATATTCATCCTGCTTGAACTTGATGACGTAGTTGCAGCACTCCACGCATTTCTGCCAGTCGCCCTTCCACAGATACAAATCAGCCAATAGGGCATACATGGCGGGTCGGGTCACACGGGCCGTATTGTCGATTTCCGCATCTTCCTTCAGTCTGTCGGGATTGGGCTTGCGGAAATAGAGTTGCGCATCGTCTTTCACCGCCTCCATGTCAGCGATGATGTTGTCGAGCACCACGTTGAACGAATCGGCAGGCACCCTGTATTCCTTGGTGTCGTCGATGCTGGGTTCGCGGCTGAATGGTACATCGCGGAAGGTGCGGATCAGATAGAAATAGCAGAGGGAACGGATGAACGTAGCCTCGGCCAGGTTGGCCTTCATCTCAGAAAGGGCATAGTTCGGATCCTGCTCCTGCACCTGCGGGGCATAGTTGATAACGATGTTACAACGGTTGATGGTCTGGTAGAACACCGCCCAGTTGCAGAAAGAATTGCTGGGCAGGATATTCTCCTTGACCAGTTGCTCCAGGTCTTGTGAGGAAGCCACGCCTGGTTTCATGTTGTCGGAACGGACCTCTCCCCAGAGTCCCATTCGTGTGATACAGTCTTCTGACTGCAGGCTCTCATAGCAGCCCATCAGTGTACTGGTCACGTCGCTTTTCTTGGTCCAGTAGTTTTCGAGTACCACATCGTTCAAAGGCAGAACGTCGAGGAAATCGGAACAGCCGGTCAAGAGGAAGGAAGAAAGGGGAAGGAGGAAAGAAAGGGCTCCTGCCTTTACCTTATTATATATCTTAGTATTCATAATTCTTAATCCTTATAATTAGAACGAAAGTGTGATACCTGCCGTGAACGACTTGGCGCGTGGCGTCTGTGCATTGTCGGTAGCCACACCGTAGCCACCGTAGTTCACCTCGGGGTCGGCGCCAGAGTATTTGGTCAGTACAAAGAGGTTGTTGGCAGAGACGTAGAAGTTCAATTGCTGTAAACCGAACTTCTTGAGTGAGTTCTGAGCCAGTGAATAACTGAGTTGTACATAGTTCAGACGGATAAACGAGCCATCCTCGACAAAGCGGTCGCTACCCAACCAGTTGTAGCCGTAGTTATAGAGTGCACGGGGGATAGGCATATCGTCGCCCTCCACGCGCCAGCGCCACAGAACGGCACGGCTTTGGTTGTTGTTCGAGTACATGTTCTCGGCATTCATGCGTGCCCTGTTGATGATCTTATTACCATAACGGAAGTTGAATTGGCTGTTGAGAGTCAGGCGACCGTAGTGCAGTTTGAAACCGAAACCACCAGTAATCTTAGGCAGCGATGAACCGAGGTAGACAATATCTAACTCGTCAATCTGTCCGTCGTGGTTGACATCCTCGTAGATGGCGTCACCGCCTTTGAACTCCTTGTCTTCATCCTCCACTCCATCATAGCAGAACATGATGGGCTTGGTGCGTCCATAGTTGTCGAGAATCACGTTGCCTTCGGCATCGCGTGCCACAGGGGCGTTAGGACCGCTCACACCAGGGACTTCCACCTCGGAGTACTTGCTGTATTGGAATACACCTTTGTAACGGAATCCGTAGATACCACCCAACGGACGATTCAGTTCCACACGTGAGAGATAACTGCCGTTCTGGCGGTTGAAATCGCTGTTGAGCGAAGCCAGGACCGTCTCATCCATCTCAGTCAGTTTGTTGCGGTTGTTGGCGAAGGTGACGTTGAAGTCTACAGAGAATTTGCCGGCTCTGATGATGCGGTTACCGTTGAGGTTGAACTCCCAACCTACATTCTCCATGGCACCCACATTCTGGTAGGACAGTGAGGAGAAACCGGAACTGGAAGGAAGGGCGCGGTTCTGCATGAGCAGGTCGGTGGTCTTCTGTTTATAGACCTCGACATTACCGTTGATGCGGTCGTCAAAGAAACCGAAGTCAACACCGAGGTTGAAGGTTTCCTTCTGTTCCCATTTCAGTTTCTTCAACTGTACATTGCTCTGGTAGACGGATCCTTGATTCAGATAGCCTTTTCCGCCCGTGTACTTGCTGTAATAGAGTGCTTCAAATAAAGGTTGGTTACCAACGATACCCCAACCCGGACGGAGGGCGAGTGTGCTGATGAACGGTAATGTCTTCTGGAACCAAGGCTCGTCGCTGAGAATCCATTTTCCAGACAGGGCGGGGAAATTACCCCAGCGCTCATCGTCACCGAACTTGGTGCTACCGTCACGACGCATAGAGAAGTCGAGCACGTAGCGACCCTTATAGGCATAGTGGGCAGAGTAGGTGAAATAGATGCTGCGCCACTGGCCGGGAGAAGAATTGAATTCACTGATGATACCAGGTGCACTGGCCGAGATGATGGTACCTGTGGGCAGACCGTATTCACTCGTATTTTGGCTAGTGCTCGTTCCCTTGGTCAACTGGCCTCGGAGCATCATCATCACCTGATGATCCTTGTTGCGGAACTGCGGTACGTAGGTCAGCGTGTGGGTTGTGGTGATGCCCAGGCTCTTATAAGCATTGTTGGTGGCCTTGTTGGCATCGGTGCTGTTCCATCCGCCAGTGATCAACTCCAAGGGCAGGAACATGTCGTTGTAGCGGTTGAAGATGTTGAACACAATCTTTCCCTCATAGGAAAGTCTGGATTTCTCATCGTCAATGCCCAGCAGTTCATAGTTCAGTTTGAATTCCGGCTCGATATTATAACTGGTCTCCTCGTTCTTTGCCAGATTAGCCAAAGCCACGGGGTTATAATATTGGAGTTGGTTATCGCGGAACACGGAACTGACCGTAGGCAGCATATTATAATAGGTACCTAAAGAGTTGCCGTCCTTGTCCTCCTCATAGATGGCCAGGTTAGGCATGCGGATATACGCCGAACTCAGCAGATCTACATTCTGGTTGTTCACTTTGTAAGAGTAGTTCTTCTGATTATCAGTATAGGTCAGCGCCACGTTGGTGGCCACCTTGATGCGGTCGGATACGAAATAATCCAGGGCCACACGGGTGGTGAAACGGTCGAGTTGCTGTTTGATGATAGAACCCGTCTCATGGTCGTAACCGGCGGCAATACGGAAATGGGCCTTCTCACCACCACCGCTCAGGGCCACGTAATGGTTCTGTCGCCAACCGGTTTGTTTCACAGCATCCACCCAGTCGGTATTATTGTTATACATCTGGTATTCCGAGAATTCACCGCCCGACTTGTAGTTAATCTCATTGATATTGTCGCTGGCGCTGGCCTGCAGATGCGGGTTGAAGTACTCTTCTTTCAGCATCATCGTGTACTCGTCACCATTGAGCAGTTTCATGCCTTCGGGCTGGTAAGTGCCTGTCAGACGGTAACTGTAGGTCACTCTGGTCTTACCGCGCACACCACGCTTGGTCTTGATCTCAATGACACCATTGGCGCCCTGTGATCCCCAGATAGCGGTAGCAGCAGCATCCTTCAGTACAGCGATACTCTCGATATCCTCGGGGTTGACATTCAGCAGTTCGGCAAACTTCTCGTCGTTGGCAGAGGTAAAGTCGAAATCCTTGGTATTACCCGTTTCCCAGACGTTACCGTCGACAACGATGAGCGGCTCCTGGTTTCCATTGATACTCGAAACACCGCGCAGACGCATGCTGGTGCCGGAACCTAAGTTACCTGAGTTTCCCACAATGTCAAGACCGGCGATACGGCCCTGCAGGGCTTCGTCGACGGTGGTGAAGGCCATACCCTCAAACTCCTTCATGCTGATGCTCTGACGGGCTGTCGAGATTTCCTTCTCGGGGATGGCAAGACCGGAACCTTGAGCACGGCGCTTGGCGGTGACGGTCACTTCCTTGATCTGGGTGGCATCTTCCATCTTGATAAGGAACTTGGTTTTGTTGAAGGGGAGTGTCACGGTCTTGTAACCAACATAGGTGACACGCAGTCTATCCTTGGGATTCTTCAACTGGAATGAGAAGTTACCGCTCATGTCGGTCACGGCCGAAGCCACGATACGATTGGCGGCATCGAGTTCTACTACGTTGGCCATCATCACAGGACCGAAGGCATCGGTCACTGTACCGCTGATGATGTCGCCAGCGTTCTGCGCAAAGGAACTGACAATTGACAATTGACAATTGATCATTATCAGTCCTAATATTCTATATAGTCTCTTGTTGCTCATAACTTTCAATTTTCAATTATCATTTTTCAATCATGAGTGGTCCATCAATCAAATGAATGGCTACCGATGAGGTGCTCCAGATAATGCTGGCCCTGCTCTTGTCGGTACCACCGTAAGTGTATTCAGTCGCCATGAGGTTGTAGAGCCCAGGCTTGTCGGTCATCACCCGACGGGTATTGCCTGCCTTGTCCTTGATGCTGATGGCACTACCGGCCTTGTCGGTCGTGATGGTCAGTTTGTTGAAGGTCTTGGCCTGCTTGTCGATGAATGCCGTCTCATAGTCCGTGACGGAACCGTCGTCGTCGACAGTGGCATTGGCTGAAATGTTATCGGCTCCAATGAAGAGCGAGTTATCCTGGATGTGGTAACGCAGGAAGTTGTTGATCTCTTGTGTGTACTGCTCATACTTCAGCCTCTGTTCGTAAATCGTCGTATCCAACTTAGCCACATCCTCCCATGTACGCAGTTTCTTGGCAGCGATAAGGGCATCGATGCTCTCGTTGGTGGGTACATAGACTGTGTAGTGGAAGTTGTTGAACACACTAATGCAGGTGTCGCTGCAGGCATTCTGGCCGTCGTGGATGGTCTCCAGCAGGTCGCTGCCTTCCAGGAGTTCACGGAAACGGGCGAATTCAGAATGCTGTCCGAGAATATTGTAGACGGTCTGTCTGGAACCGAGCAGCGGGCCCTGTTCCAGAATATAGGTCTTACCGTTACCGCCGTTGGTCTGGTCGTAGATCAGACTGACGGGCACGGCAGGTGTCTCGCCGTTGACCTGACGGCTGCCTTCTACGAGCATTCCCTGAGCCCCTTGGCTTACATTGCGCACGCGGATGGTGGATCCGCCCTTGGTGCGGTAGTATTCATGTCCGTCTTCTACGTCGCCAATCACCACATGGTCATTCAGAATGCTGTTCAAACGGTTGAGAATGGGGTTGTAATCAAGGTTTACACCACCAGAATTGGTGTAAACACCGATAGAGTCGCCAACGACACCAGTTTCCGGATCGATGTTATGGATGCTGGCATACACCTCGTTGCCCTTCTTGGTCGGGTCGTAGTGGAAACGCAACATCTGCTGGGCAGGTTTACCGTATGATGCGGGGTCAATATACTCCAACAGGGCGTTGTTCGACGGCAGGAAGAAACTGTACCTTGAGTTGAGTGAGTTCAGGTAGGCATTGAAGTTCAACTGATTGATGGCCCAATGCATGATGCTCATATTCTGGTCGACCACCGTTGGATACATCACGCTGACGAACGAGGTGGGTGTGAAGACGTGATTGGTCAGGTAGATGGCACCGTTACAGGCCAGCCATACTGAGTCGACCTGCTCCTTGGTAAGGCCCATGGGGTCGGCAGCATCGTTCAGGATAGAGTTGAACTTCGAGGGGACGCTGCTGACGAATGAGGGCAGCATATTGGCGTTGAGGAACTCCGTAAGGGTGGAGTAGGGCACATTGTCCCAAGAACCGAAGTTCTTACGCAAGGCGGCACCGGCACCGTTCTGCCAGTATTCCTCCAAGGCCTCATCGGAGGGCACCAACATCACAGCCATATCCTGCTGGAGGGCTGTCTCGGCTGAGGCATTTGAGAGGATGTAATAACTGTTCCATCCCGGGTCGAAACGCAATTCGCCATTGGCCTGGCTCCTCTGGTTGTGTGTGGCGGTGAATTCCCTACCGCCCTGAGAGCGCTTGGCAAAGTAGCGCAACTGGAACACGGAGTCCACCTGAGTCCCTCGGTTGGCATTGTAGGCACGGGTCACATCGTCGCCGCAGTAATCGGGCACGGAATAACGATTGAGCAGGTGGGCAAAGAGGGTCGTGTTCTTCTTGTTGTTGATGATGTCCGCCATATTGGGCAGAGGGGTCAGCACCTCACTGGTACGGTTGACAAAACCATTCATACACTTGATGTTCTGCTGAATGATCTGGGCCCCGTTGACCGACGCATCACCGCTTTTACGCTGGGTGGTATAGTTGTAAAGGAAATCATAGTCGTCGTTGGTAATCTGCTTGTTACTCATGTGACGTTCAATGAAGTGGATCATCGGGGTGGGGGTCATGTCGTGCATCATGACGAGGTCTCGGCCTGCATACCCTTTCCAGTAGATGGCATCGGGTATATCCTCACTGTGCATGATCTGAACGGTGTCGTAGATAGACTGTGAGGACTCTCGGCGCATACAGTTACCCTCAATAGGACCTTCTGTGCTTGACAGCGACTGTACCTGGTAACTGTTGTCGATCATGGCGCCGTAAAGCAACATGCGCTTCTGGGCCAGACTCAGACTCTCGTAACTTTTCACGCCCCAGTCGTTCTTCTGAAAGAATCGACCGAATGCCTCATCATCGGCTGCAAAGAGCGTTTTTGAGCCGGTCTTGTCCAACACTTCCCGATAGTTCAGGTCGTTGATGAGGCGCACCATGTTGGTGAAATTCCCTTGCTCGTCGAGCCAACTGTAGATGCTTGCTCCGTAGCCTTCGGGCGTCTTCCTGTCGAGGTCGTATTCCTGACACGAAGATAGAATGAATCCACCAAACAGTAATGCAATCCAAAATTCTTTTCTGGTTTTCATACGTTTAATAGGGTTTGTTAATATTTTGATTTTGGCTGCAAAGGTACTTATTATTTATAATAGGTGTGTTTCTTTTTATTTCGGAGGCTTTTCTGTTTGTAATTGTATGTTTCCATTTCGTTTCATTTCCTTTGGCTTTTGTGTCGCAGCATAAGTTTTTTGTTGATTACAAATAGCAAAGAAAGAGAAACAAAAGTGATAGTCATTCTCGTAAAAATGCTGTAACTTTGCACCCGAAAATGGAAAATCAGTAGTAAACTTCATAAGTAGTATATTAGCATTAGTTATGGTAAAACTAAGTTTTGCGGCCTACCTGTATGAGAATATCGGAGGCCGTTTTTTCGTGCAAACATAAAATATTTGCCTACAGATTTGGCTCATTAAATATTTTTATGTATCTTTGTGCCGTTATTTAAATCAAAAAAGTAGTACTGACATAGTTTTGCCATATAACTAATGAAAAGGATTACTTCTTTTATCATTCTCCTTTTTGCCGTGCTGATGCAAGTGCAGGCGCAGATGGGGCATTTCTATTTCTCAGAGCGATTCACAAGCGGACTTGTTAACAAAGTCTGTCAGGATCAATACGGTTATATCTGGGTCGGCACCGAATACGGACTGAACCGCTTCGATGGCTACAGGTTTACGCCATTCCTGCATCATCAGAATGATTCGACATCACTTGGTAATAATGATATCTCAAGCATATTCTGCGACAGCGAGGGACGTCTTTGGGTTGGTACGGCTAAGGGCTTGGACCGCTATGACTACATGACGGGTCAGTTCGTGCATTATCCCTTTGAGGGGAATGTTTCGCCCCGTGTCACATGTATCACCCAATGTGACAAGGGCCAGTTGCTTATCGCAACGGCGGGTTATGGCTTGTTTAAATTAGATAATGAACGGTTGGCTTATATCGAGGATGGTTTCACATCGCCAGAAGAGAACCGCTTCTTCAATCAGTTTATGTGCGATAGCAAGGGCCGCTTCTGGAAAAGCGGCTACTCGGATGTCGTTACCTTGCGTAAGCCGGATGGTAAGGTGATGACGATGAAGTCGCCTTTGGGCAATGTGATAACATTTATCGAGCGTGATGATGAGATGCTGGTGGTCAGTCTGCACGGCATCTCTGTCTATGAGAATGGCATTCTGAAACCAGCCTCCTTGGATATGTCTGCTCTTGGGAGCAACATCATTCTGGCCAGTGCTTTCCGTGACCATAATGGTATTATATATATAGGTACGCGCGGAGACGGTCTGTTCTGTCTTCCCAAAAACAGTCAGAAACTGGAGCGTGTGGAGTGTGTTGCCTGGGGCATTGACCTGAATACGGCCAAGATCTGGGATATCAATGAAGACCGCAATGGTAATCTGTGGATCGCATGCTATTCCAAGGGATTGGTGCTGCTGCGCCATACGCCTCCCCAGTTCAGGGCCATGAGTTTCAGCGCACAGGGCATGGACTTGGGCTCGAACGTCTCGTCAATATGTGAGGGCGATGGCGGCATGCTTTGGGTGACGGTGCAGGGCAATGGTATCTATGGCTTCAACCGTCAGGGACGCATCGTGGCTAAGCCTGCCTGTCCGCCGAATCCGGAATTTATCTTCCGTGATCGTCAGAAACGTTATTGGGTGGGTACCGATGATGCCCTGTATGCCTATGACCCCACAACAGGACGGAGTCAGAGACAGATCACTTTCGATTGCGACAAGTTTAATGACATGACCAGCGACGATACAGGCAATATATATATATCGACTTATTCCAGAGGCTTCTGTATCTATAACCCACAGACAGGACAGTTGCGTAGTTTCCGTTCTGCCGACCGTGATTCTCTGCGTGGACATATCTGCAACGACTGGGTGTTGGCCATGATGCCTGATTCTGAGGGGCATATCTGGCTGGCCACCTCTGATGGCTTGTCGTGCTATGACCCCAAGACCGATAGTTTCCTTTCACAAGGATGGTTACAGCTGTTGACAGGCGTGAAGTGTAACTCCCTCTGTGCCACGAGTCGTGGGGAAATCCTGATTGGTACGGATCAGGGATTGTATGTATATCAAAAAGAAAAGAAAGGAGAGCCGCAACTGGTGGAGGCTATGAGCGATAAGGTGATAGGCTACATCGTTGAGGCTGACAATGGCGATATCTGGTGCTCCACGCCGATGGGCCTTTGGCAGTATGATGTCAGGAAGGATGCATACGTCGGTTATGTCAATGGCAACGGTCTGATTACGAAGGAATATATCAATTGTGTGGGACTCCATACAAATGACGATCTTATCTGTTTTGCCACCAACGACGGTCTGACTACATTCCGCCCGTCGGATGTGAAAAACGGTAGGACAGAACTGACCGATGTGCAGTTGACGGGATTCACGATTGCCGGTCATGAGTCGAGGCCCGTCATCTCCACCGACTATTTCCGGGTTTCCTATATGGAAACGGAGTTGACGCTGGAATTCTCGATGCTCGACTTCAACAATCCCCGTGGTCTGGTATATGAATACTGCGTCGGAAACGGGAAGTGGGTACAGAACCCCCTGGGCATCAATGTCATCCAGTTGAGCCACCTGCAGCCAGGCGTCTATCCGATTCATGTGCGGGCGCGTGCTGGCGACCTCTGTTCGGCCACGAAGACCATTACCATTGAGGTCACACCGCCTTGGTATCGTACCACATGGGCCTACTGCCTCTATTTCTTGGCACTCGCTGCCATCGTAGGTCTGCTTGTTTACGGTTATCGCCGCAGGGCCAACCGGCAGATGGATGAAGAGAAGATGAAGTTCCTGATCAATGCCACTCACGATATCCGTTCGCCGCTGACCATCATCCTTTCCGCCTTGAAGAAGATCAAGGGAGATGGAAATCCGGCCGTTGATACCATTGAGCATAATGCCCAGCGCATCCTGAACCTGGTCAATCAGATCCTCGATGTGAGGAAGATCGATAAGCAGCAGATGCAACTCCATTGTCAGCAGACCGACCTTGTAGCCTTTACGGAGGGGGTCTGCAGAATGTTCGATTTCCCTGCCAAAGAGCGAAATATCCATTTTGCTTTCAATCATGAAGGATTAGAACGTCTGGATGCCTGGATTGATCGGACGCAGTTTGACAAGGTTATTTCTAATCTGCTTTCAAATGCCTTTAAATACAGCAATGACGGTGGGGAAGTGACCGTTCATCTGAAGGCTGTTGAGAATATGCTCGAACTCTCCGTCTCTGATAATGGTGTCGGTATTGATGATGAGAGTCTGAAACATATCTTCGACCGCTTCTATCAGGGCAGTAATTCCCGTCGACTGCATATTAATGGTACGGGTATTGGCCTGAACCTGTGTAAGATGATTGTTGCCATGCACCATGGCACGATAGAGGCTCATAATCGTACGGATGCCAAGGGTTCCGTTTTCACCG
>Ga0310690_10004148_pt1 | contig 20915 bp, 12 predicted proteins | sample AusTroGonzalo_MG_2_FD_207661 | JGI IMG/M metagenome (GOLD analysis project Ga0310690, IMG submission 207661) | Bovine rumen microbial communities from tropical cattle in Woodstock, Queensland, Australia - Gonzalo_04 (v2) (version 2) | ecosystem: Host-associated > Mammals > Digestive system >... | reverse complement strand
TCAATAATTAATCTCATAAGAGTAGTTTTTAATTAATAAATATAAAGTTTATTAAGATACTTGCGAATTGTTCCATCAGCACGTCGCTGAATCAAAATGCCCCGACCAGAAGAACCTGAAACACGACGGCCTTGAAGGTCGTAGGTTTGAGAGGTTAGAGGTGAGGGATTAGGGGTTAGATTTGAGATTCCTGTCTGGTCGCCTCCCATGAAATCGAAAGAAATCAGTCCTTCCTCAGATATACGGATATTCGTGATAGGCTTATTCTGCAATAGCGTGTTTTGTCCAATCTGATTATTCATCTTTGGTGCCGGCACAGAAGTCTCTGTCAACTCGTCATTGACAAACTCCGTAGAATCAGTAGTCCACGGATAGGGCGATGTACTCAGATGACGTTTATTCATACGAGGACTGACAGCATAAGAACTCAAACTATGAGCAGTCATATGAGAAGTCCACGCATCATAGTCCATATTGTCAGCATGTATCAACTCAAATCTGCGCTTGGCAGCATCGTTGTTCAAAGTATTGTTTTGCCATTTTGACGCGTCATAATCAACATGATAGATAACCAGGCCTTTACCTGGTGCTCCAGCATCCCATCCACGCTGCTGACGATTCTCAAGCAAGAGCCATTCTGAATCCGTATGCTTAATACGATAGACCACACCACCTTCGGCTACAGGCTTCAGGTCTGTGATGGTGGCTGGCTCTTCCAAATCGACAAAGGAAATCCAACCTAACACCCATTTCTCCATCGGGGTGAAGTTACATGGGCACCAACCATAGTTCGTGAAATTACCCCCGTCCATCAGGTCCCACTCATCGCAGACAGAATAGCCTGCGCTGCTCACCGTAGGATAGATATCGGGTAAGCCTAAGCTATGACTAAACTCATGACAAATGGTACCTACACCGCAGGAATTCTTCGACTTCGTAGGCCATAACTCGCCACTGGCTGTATAATTGGAAATCTTATAGTTATCAGGCGTAGTGATGGTAGTAAACGAGCTGGTATTGGGCCAGATGTATCCATAATTGGTGCCAATATTACCAGGCAATCCCGCATAAACGAAAATAACCTGCTCTATTTTGCGATCACCATTCCAATCGTACACAGAGAAATCTATCTCAGGATGCTGGTCTATGACTTGATTGGTAGCCTCAATAAAGGCGTCCCTACCATAATTTCTTGTACTAGAGGAAGGATTTTGATAGGGCTGTGCTAAGATGTCCACTTTCACAGGACCATAGACGTCAAACTGCAGGTTCAGCATTCCTTGCGACTGATCACGATAATAATCAGCTACGCAGCCGGGGCCATTGCCTGCGTTGAATCCCTGTTCATTAAACACCTTATCATAAAAAGCGTGCGCATCTTCCGTATAACTAAATTCTAGATAGTTAGACGAATCAGCCAATTGTTCAACAAGGATTACTAATTGTCTGTAAACCTTTTCTGGATTCCAGTCCTGCCTCGGCGTGGGAAGTTTCTTTCTTCCCATAGCACCAGCCTTTTGTCCTACTGTTGATTCAGTAAAGCCGTCAGGTAAACAGTCGCCATGCACAGGAGTGAAGTCATCCTGTGCCAAGGCGCTCAGAGGTAGAAAAGCAAAAAAGTAAAAAGGTAGGAACCAATTCACATACTTTCTCATTGTTGTACTACAAATCGCTTTCATCTTTCTACTTTTTTACTTTCTAATGATTTATTCCTTTATCCTTTGCAAGGCGTCCAGGGTTTCAAGGTCTTGAAGAAGTCGTTGCCCTTATCGTCAACAAGGATAAATGCGGGGAAGTCTTCAACATCAATCTTCCACACTGCTTCCATACCCAGTTCAGGATATTCTACACATTCAATGCTCTTGATAGAGCTCTTTGAAAGTACAGCAGCCACACCACCGATAGTTCCGAGATAGAAACCACCGTGCTTCTTACAAGCCTCAGTAACAACATCAGAACGGTTACCCTTGGCAATCATCACGAGTGAAGCGCCATTAGCCTGGAACTCATCCACGTAGGGATCCATACGGTTGGCTGTGGTTGGACCCATAGAACCACAGGGATAACCCTCTGGCGTCTTAGCAGGACCAGCATACAGCACAGGATACTTCTTGAAGTACTCAGGCATACCCTCACCAGCATCCAGACGAGCCTTCAACTTAGCGTGAGCAATATCACGAGCCACGATGATGGTACCCTTCAGGTTCACACGGGTAGAAACAGGATACTTAGAAAGCTCCTTGCGTACAGCATCGATACCCTCATTCAGGTTAATCTCGATACCCTTGCCACCCTCACCGGGCTTACGCAACTCCTCAGGAATCAACTCTGTTGGATTCTCATCCATCTTCTCCAGCCAGATACCGTCGGCATTAATCTTAGCCTTGATATTGCGGTCGGCAGAACAAGAAACACCCATACCGATAGGACAGCTTGCACCGTGACGAGGCAGACGAATCACACGGATGTCGTGAGCCAGGTACTTACCACCGAACTGAGCACCAAGTCCAATCTTATGAGCCTCCTTCAAAAGTTTCTCCTCAAGGTCGATATCACGGAAGGCACGACCAGTCTCATCACCCGTAGTAGGCAGGTTATCGTAGAACTTAATTGAAGCGAGCTTCACTGTGAGCAGGTTCTTCTCTGCAGAAGTACCACCAATCACGAAAGCGATGTGATAAGGAGGACAAGCTGCTGTACCCAGTGTCTTCATCTTCTCTACGAGGAAAGGAATCAGCGTACCCTCGTTCTGAATGGTAGCCTTCGTCATAGGATAGAAGTAGGTCTTGTTAGCAGAGCCACCACCCTTTGCTACCATCACAAACTTATACTCAGCACCCTCGGTAGCCTCGATATCAATCTGTGCAGGCAGGTTGCAACGGGTATTCACCTCGTCATACATGTTCAGAGGTGCGTTCTGAGAATAGCGCAGGTTGTCTTGAGTGAAGGTGTTATACACACCACGGCTCAGAGCCTCTTCATCCTCAAAGCCAGTCCAAATCTGCTGTCCCTTCTCACCATGAATGATGGCCGTACCTGTGTCCTGACAGAAAGGCAGGATGCCCTTGCAAGCCACGTCGGCATTGCGCAGGAACTGCAGGGCTACGTACTTATCATTCTCGCTGGCCTCAGGGTCGGTCAGGATCTTTGCCACCTGAAGGTTATGCTCACGACGCAGCATGAACTCTACATCGTGGAAAGCCTGCTGAGCCAACAGGGTCAGAGCCTCCTTAGAAACCTTCACAATCTGCTTGCCTTCAAACTCGGCAGTGCTTACGCCTTCCTTAGAAAGCAGTCTATACTCGGTCTTGTCTTCGCCCACCTGAAACATCGGGGCATACTTGAATTCTACTGGTGTTGCCATTATTTCGTTTTTATTAGTATTATAGGGCACAAAAGTACAACAAAAAAACGAGAATCACAAACATGATTCCCGTTTTTTTATTATCGCGTTCAAAAAAATATCAATAGCCGAATATCTCCTCTGTGGTCAATCGCTTCACAGGGCCATATTGCTCAAGGGCTGTCATATCAAGCGCCTTCTCATTACCAAGGATGACGTAACGATAAGGTTTACGGGCAATACGCTCATCAGCGAACTTCAACACATCAGCCAGTGTCAAGTTAGGCACTGCCTCATAGATACGCTCATTGACATCATAGTCGATACCCATTTCCTTTGCTGCCAACCAAGCGTTAATGATAGAGAACTTGGTTGTACGCATACTAGCCAGACGCTTAATCATAGATTCCTTAGCAATATTCAGCGCACCCTCACTCTGAGGCACTGAATCGAGGATATGATGGAACTCTGTGATACAGTCGTTCATCTTATCGTTCTGTGTGATGATATGTGTAAAGAACATATCCTGCTGATCCTTATAGTTAGCTTCCTGATAATAAGCATAGGCGTTGTAGGCCAATCCGCGAGCTTCACGCAGTTCCTGGAACACGATACTGTTCATACCACCACCGAAGAACTCATTGAAGAGAGCCTGTACGGGAGCCTCCTCAGGATTCCATGATAAGCCTTCATTATAATACATACGCATATAGATATTCTGGGCATCATAGGGTGCCAGCAGAATCTCATTGTTCGTAGTAGGCTGCATCACAAAATGTTTGTTTTCAGGCACATCCTTCGTTGACACGTTTGGCAAAGAGGTGTAAGATGTCAGAGCCTCAGCCAGTTCACTCTCGGTCATAGGACCATAATAGAGCACCGTGTGTTTATACTGAGTAAGGTCTTTCAGCAAGCCCAGCAACTCACTGGGATCAGTCTTAGCCAGAGTCTCAATATCGATATTATGACGACGGGGGTTATAAGAACCATAGATGCCATAAGATGCCAGCATATCGAAGTTTGTGCGCTGATCAGCCTTAGCATCCATACGTGCCTTTGCTTCCATTGATACAAACATATCGTAGGCCTCTTTATCCACTTTTGCATGTTGCATCAGGTGTTCCAGCAGAGCTACGGCCTGTGGCATATTCTCGCTCAGTCCGTTCAAGGTAACGGTAAGATTACGACTACCCACATTGATGCTATAGTTGCATGCCAGTTTATAGAACTGCTGCTTAATCTGCTCAGCTGACAGCGAGTCGGTGCCCAGGTAATCCAGATACTGTGCAGCATAACCATATCGCAGGTCGGCCTCATTACCAAATTCATAGCGGAAAGCCATCTGGAAGCGACCATTCTCCTTATTCTGCACGTAGAGTGTGGGCAGATTGGCATTGACGCTACCAAATACCAAGTCTTTCTTGAAATCTACGAAACGTGGTGCAATAGGCTCTACCTTTGTGTTCTGTACATCCTTCACAAACTGGCTCACGTAGTCGCGGTTGGTGGGAATTGGCGTAATGGCAGGTTTGTCAATCTTCTTAATCGTAGGATCAACGCCCTGCTTCTTGAATACAGTAACATAGTTATCAGTAAAGTGCTGCTTCACGAAAGCCGTGATCTGCTCCTTCGTCATACCAGAAAGGCGATCGATTGCACCCACTTCTTGTTCCCAAGGTGTACCATTCACAAAAGCATTGACATACATTCTGGCACGTGCCTGATTGCTCTCCAAAGCATTGTAATACGCCAATTTCAGGTTGTTTACTACTGATGGCAACAGGTCGTCAGAATAATCGCCAGTCTTCAGTTTATCGATTTCTGCAAGTAGCAGTGAACGTACCTCTTCCAAAGTCTGACCTTCCTTAGGTGTACCTCCCAGAATCAGCAGGGAGTAGTCCTGCATAGGCAGTGCAGCACCCCAAGATCCCAACATTTTCATCTGCTGATTGATATCCAAATCAAGGAGTCCGGCTGTACCGTTGCTCAACATCTGCTGGATAACCTGCATAGTGTCGGCTTGCAGCGAACTGGCCTTCTCGAATTTCCAACCCAACCATAGGTTCTCAGCCTCCAGACCAATCACGGTGGTGTCAACAGGCGCTGTCAACTCAGGCTGCTCTTCATACACGGGCTGAGCCACGTCATCACCCGGCTGCCACTCACCAAAATATTTTTCAATGGTAGCCACCACCTCATCAGGATCGAAGTCGCCACTCATACAGATAGCCACATTATTGGGCACATACCATTTCTTGAAGTAATTCTTGATATTGGTGATAGAGGGGTTCTTCAGGTGCTCCTGTGTACCGATAGTGGTCTGTGTGCCATAAGGGTGCGTGGGGAACAATTTAGCCATCATTGCCGTATAGAGTTTGTTACCATCATCAGTCAGGTTGATGTTATACTCCTCATACACAGCCTCCAGCTCCGTATGGAAACCGCGGATGGTCATATTCATGAAACGGTCGGCCTGAATCTTTGCCCAGTTGTCAATCTCGTTAGAAGGAATATCCTCTACGTAGCAGGTCACATCATTTGATGTATAAGCATTGGAGCCCTCACTACCGATGGTAGCCATCAGCTTATCGTACTCATTGGGAATGTTGTACTGCGCAGCCAACTGGCTCACAGAGTCAATCTCATGATAAGCCTTCTTACGAGCCACAGAGTCAGTCAACTGACGATAAGCCTCGTATCTCTTCTCGATATCTGCCAAATAAGGAGCCTCAGCCGCAGGGTCGGTCACACCAAACTTATTTGTACCTTTGAACATCAAGTGCTCCAGATAGTGAGCCAGACCTGTAGTCTCTGCAGGATCGTTCTTAGAACCAGTGCGCACTGCGATATAGGTCTGTATGCGCGGCTCTTCCTTGTTCACACTCAGATATATCTTCAGACCGTTTTTCAATGTGTAGATACGGGTCTGCGACATATCTCCTTCTACTTCCTCATAATCATACTTACTTCCACTACCGCAGGCAGTTAAAAGCAGAGAGGCCAAAAAGAAATAAATAATTCGTTTCATTTCATTAAATCTATGGTTAAATTCAGTTTTCGTAATCTATCTCATGATCCAGCTTCGAGAGGAAGTCATCCAGTACCTCCTGCTCTACGTCACCCATCTGGAATTCTTTCTCGGCATCCTTGCGAATCTCGGCAATCCAAGCACGGCGCGCCTTTACATAATCCTCGCGGATGCGCTCACAGGCAGCCTCATCAATCTCTGTGAGATGATAGTAGTCCAGAATCAACTGGTAGCTCCATGCCCAACGGTAATCGCTATAGCAGCTGTTGATCTCCTCAAAACGGGTCAGCACCTGCTGGATATTCTCAATAGAACCTTCCTTTATATCATCCATCAGACGCTGCTCCTCACTCTCAGGCAACAGCAGACCACTCAGGTCTGACCAAGGTCCCTTACCCACTTCCGACTTCGGATAGCCAAAGAAGCCCTCCTTCTGAGCACGCTTCAAAACAGCACCCATATAGATTCTCAGGGCTATGTCATAATATTTCAGGCCCTTCTTCAGAGAAGAGGCGTTGATAACATACTCGTGGAAATTGTAGGTCGTCACATTGTCACCCGATGCACTACGCAGGGCTTTCAGGACTTCAATTCCCTGAACAATCTCGCCCACGGTGAAAGGACTCAACCAGTCGAAGTTGATGATACTCTTCTTCGAAAGTTTCGAACGCTTGTCACGCTTCGGCCATTTCTTAATATCACGATACAGGCCCACGGTGGTGATATTTCTTCCTGGTACCAGGTACATGGTCTCACCGTATGCTATCAGATATGAGAATGGCAGATTACGCGTATCAGGATGGTGCATCAGTTTACCAAAGCAAACGCTGAAAGCACCTATCGTGGCAGGCATCAGGATATAAGCACCAGAAGCTGTCTTCGTGCCGCGCTCCAGTGTTCCCCAATGCAAGGGTCCCATCTTATAGGCATGGTTCGAGAAGTTAGTGTTTGAACCCGCGTTATAGAACGAGAACTGTCCACCAATCAGCAATGAGCTCTTATGGTGTGAAGCCGAGAACGGTCCACAGAAAGCTGCACAGGCCTCACCATTAGCCATGAAGGAGTTGGCAAAGAACAGACTGGCCTCAGCCGTGAAACCATTGGTAATCTGACAAGCCTCACCTACGAAGCAGTCCTGCATCTTCACGGAGTTATTAATAGAACAACCGTCACAGATAATAGAGTTTTCACAGATAACACCCGTTCCGATGAATACAGGCGCATCCTCACTACTCAGAATCGTACACTCGTTCAGTCGAGCACAACCACTAATCTCACAGTCGCCCTTAATAACGGTATTGATGATATCCTTCGTATTGATAATCTTCACACTGTTGCCAATGATACCACGCTCTGGGGTTGATACACGCACCTCGTCGTCAATCAACTGGCGCAGACGGTTTACCAAAGCCTTATCATTATTATGCTTCACCATGAAAGCAGCCAACTGTGAGTTTAGTTCACGGAACAAAACGATGTTGCCGTCGCCCATCTCGTTGAGTACAGAAATCGTTGAGCCTGCGCCATAGCTGGCACCCTCGCGTGTCTCCAGTGTCGAGATATTCGATATATAGCAGTCATCACCTATCGTATAGTTATTGATGAAGTTACCCACTTTCTCAATCAGACAGTCATCGCCCACACTGACATTTCTCAGGGTGGCATCGTTAATGCCTGAATGTTTGAAGAAGCCTTGGGCCACTTCAATTTTCTTTTCAAACTTGCCCAGGCGTATATCACCATAGAACATCACGCGATGGAAGTTATAGGGACGGAACTCCTCATCTACCAATACCCTACTCCAGTCCTCTGCCCAGCATACGTTGTGCTCAAGGACCTGAATCTCCTCTTGTGTCAGTTGTCTGTACTCTCTCATAATAGTATAATGTGTTAGGTTCAATCTTTGTAAGCCCGATTTCAAGACTCTTCTATCGTGTAGAGGAAATCGTTATAGGGATATTTCTGCACGTGCAGTTCACGCACTTTGTTGTATAATGTGGTGCGCAATTCCTCAATATTATCTTTCTGCTTGGCAGAGATAAAGAGGCAATCACCATGCATCTTGCTCATCCATGTCTTCCTCAGGTCATCCAGCGATACGTTTTCCTTCGTGGGCTCCGTCAGGTCGTCTTCCTCCTGCGGTGTCCATGTATAGGCATCAATCTTGTTGAATACCACCATCGACGGGGTCTCCGAACAGCCCAGTTCGCTGAGAGTCTGCTCTACCACACGAATCTGATCCTCGAAGTCAGGATGACTGATATCCACCACGTGTACTAGCAGGTCAGCCTCGCGCACCTCATCAAGGGTGCTCTTGAAACTCTCAACCAGATCTGAGGGCAACTTACGGATGAATCCTACGGTATCAGCCAACAGGAACGGCAGGTTTTCAATCGTCACCTTACGTACTGTGGTATCGAGCGTGGCAAAGAGTTTATTCTCAGCAAACACGTCACTCTTCGACAGCAGGTTCATCAGCGTGGATTTTCCTACGTTGGTATAGCCCACCAGTGCCACACGAATCAGTCGTCCGCGGTTCTTACGCTGAGTAGTCTTCTGCTTGTCAATCTCAGCCAGTCGCTGTTTCAACAGGGTGATACGATGCAGGATGATACGACGGTCCATCTCCAACTGCGTCTCACCAGGTCCACGCAGTCCTACGCTACCTTTACCGCCACCGCCGCCAGAGCCACCACCCTGACGTTCTAGGTGGGTCCACAGTCGCTGTAGTCTGGGCAGCATATAGCGATGCTGTGCCAGTTCCACTTGCGCCTTGGCCTCAGCTGTCTGCGCACGCATAGCGAAGATATCCAGAATCAAACTGGTACGGTCAAGGATTTTCACCTGCAGTTCCTTTTCTATATTACGGATCTGCTTAGCGCTCAGTTCATCATCAAAGATGACCATACCCACGGGCTGCGGCATGTCAGCATCGCTCTCATAATCCTCGCGATGCTCCATCGCCTCATCATAGGCATCCTCGCACATCTTGATATAATGACGGATTTCCTCCAGTTTTCCACTACCTACATAGGTCACGCTGCTAGGACCGTTCACCTTCTGCGTAAAGCGCTTCACGGTGCGAGCCCCAGCTGTTGTTGCCAAGAATTCCAGTTCATCCAGATATTCGTTGGTCTTAGCTTCATCTTGTTGTCCTGTAATCAGTCCTACTAATACAGCCGTCTCGGCTTTTGCTTCGGAGATGACAAATTCTTTCATTCAGTAAATTTATTATCGATAATTGGCGACAAAAGTAATAAATCTACACGATATATGCAAGAAATAAAAAAAAATTCTTACCTTTGTCCCCACAAAAACAAAACAACTACAAAATGAAAACAGTTCTACTATCTATTGCATTCTCATTGTTATGCCTTGGTATAACAGCACAAAGCAATTATAATTACACCAAACTTAGTACTGAGAAGTTAGACCGTGGTGTCGTAGCCGTACGTCAGCCCGATGGTAAGGTATTCGTCTCCTGGCGCATCCTGCGTGACGACCTGAAAGGTGAATCCTTCGATGTCTATAGGAATGGCATAAAACTCAACAAGACACCTCTTACTGATGGTGGTTCTTTCTTCATTGACGAGAATCCTTTAGCTGAGGATGCCACCTATGAAATCAAAGGAGGCGCCGCCTGCGGACAGTTCACGCTTTGTCAGGATGCCCCTATTGGCTATTTCCCTATAAAACTCAACAAGCCAGAGGGCGGCAAGGTGCCTACCATCCAGCTTCAGCAGCGTCCTAGCAATAATGGCTGGCGCTGGCATGACACGGGCGAGTATGCCTATACCGCCAATGATGCCACCGTAGCTGATGTAGATGGCGACGGGCAATATGAGATTATCCTGAAATGGGACCCCACGAATGCGCATGACAATAGTCACGACGGCTATACAGGCCCTACCCTCCTCGACTGCTACCGTCTGAACGGCGAACAGCTTTGGCGCATCAACCTTGGAATAAACATCCGTTCAGGTGCTCACTACACCCCCTTCATCGTCTATGATTTCGATGGCGATGGGCGTGCCGAACTGATGGTAAAAACTGCCGATGGCACCCGCGATAGCGAGGGCCGCATGATCGGCAACTCGGTCGCCGATTATAGAAACAACGCAGGCCGCATCCTTGAAGGCCCTGAATACATCAGCGTCTTCGATGGCCTCACGGGGCGCCTCCTCGACACCAAACCCTATATCCCCGAACGTGGTGAACTGAAAGCCTGGGGAGACACCAAAGGCAACCGCTCTGAGCGTTATTTGGCAGGTGTGGGATACTTGGGAGGCAAACTCCCAAGCGCGCTGTTCTGTCGCGGCTATTACACCCGCACCGTCATCGTGGCATGGGATTGGGACGGTAAGTCACTGAAGGAGCGCTGGACGTTTGACACCAACAACCGCAAATGGCAATCGTATGCCGGTCAGGGTAATCACAACCTGCGTATTGCCGATGTCGATGGCGACGGCTATGATGAGATTACCTATGGATCTATGGCCGTTGACCACGATGGTCGCGGACTCTACAATACGGGTATGGGCCACGGCGATGCCATCCACCTTATTGCCGACCCGAAAGACGACCGTCTCTATATCTGGGACTGCCACGAGAATAAGCGCGATGGGTCCGACCTGCGCAATGCCGCAACGGGCAAGGTCATCTTCCAGATTAAGAGTACGGCTGACGTAGGCCGTTGTATGGCTGCCGACATCGACCCCACCAACCCTGGTGTGGAAATGTGGAGTGCCGATAGTCATGGCATCCGCAATATGAAGGGTGAGGTTATCAATGCCACCAAGGATTCTGACGACCCGCAACATAACAACTATCTCGTCATGGGCGGCCGTTGGTTATCCATGAACTTCGGCATCTGGTGGGACGGTGACCTACTACGCGAGTTGCTCGACCGCGAAACAGTATCGAAATACGACTGGGAGAACCGACAGATTGTCAACCTGCAGAAGTTCGATGGTCAGTTCAACAATGGCACGAAGTCCAATCCCTGTCTGGCAGCCGACATCTTGGGCGACTGGCGTGAAGAGGTACTGATTCGCAATCGCGAGAGCACAGAGTTGCGTCTCTACGTCTCCACGATTCCCACCTCCTATCGCATTAACTGTCTCATGCAGGACATCCCCTACCGTCTATCCGTAGCTTATCAAAACGTAGGCTACAACCAGCCCTCCGAACCCGGCTACTACATTGGTCCTGACAAAACGGATTATATGAAATAAAGAATCCTCTACACTCAAGGATACTTCATGTAACAAACTGATAATAAGTATATTCAAAAGAAAAGTGATAGATTTATCAAAACATGCCTCTGCCACCGCTATAGGATGAGAGACTGATGCTACTACCACCGCTAATGGTGCCGCCTGTGATGCCAAGACCACCGAAATAGGATGTGCCCCCATTGACGCTGACGCCCGACTGGAGTGTGGGCTGTGAGGCACCGCTAACTACGAGACCTGAACCACCACTCGACGGGGTCTTGAACGAGAAGGTGTTGCTGCCTACGGTTAATGCATACCATGTATTGGCACTCCACGACGAGGACTGATAGCACGACTGCGACAGGCTACTGCCATTCTCCAGTCCGCCCACAGCAACGATGGTGCCGCCCGTGACGTACAGTTTGTAACCACCCTCGGTATTGGCATCGATACCCACCTCAGGAGTACCAGAGCAGATAGCGAAGATGGTACCACCCTTGATGTAACAGTTGCCGTTGGCATCCAGCCCGTCGTTATGCTGCCCCTGCGCATAGACATAGCCACCCGTGATAGTCATGTTGCTCTTTGAGTTAATGGCATCATCATAGGCATACGAAGCCACCTCGCCACCAGTGATGCTGAGTTCCTTCTTCGTCTCAATACCCTCACCATTGGTTCCGCTGGTGCGCACCCATATCTTACCACCACTAATCGTTATGTTACCATCGGCCTTAATGCCCTTAGGCGACGAGGTATCATTATTGCTCTTATACTGACTTCCCGTGGTGACCACATAGACGCTGCCACCATTGAAGTTGGCCTCCATATCTACATTGATACCCTTGCCGCCAGAGCCTGTGCTCTTCAGCCACAGTTCGCCACCATTCACCGTCAGCACAGAGTCAGTCTTGATACCTGCTGCACCTTTAGCCTCGCGATCTGTGCTGTCGTAAGTACCTGTGCCAGTAGTCAGCACCGTGGTACGTCCACCGTTGACGATGATATCACTCTCGCAGTTAATGCCTTTCGCAGCTGCAGCCGATACCTCAACATTCAGAATACCACCATTGATAAAGATGCCGTCGTTAGCCTTGATGCCGTGATTGGTAGTTGATTTCACATAGATGTTATTACCTTTATTAAAGATGATATAGTCGGCCGAGTGGATGCCGTTATTACTATTTCCTGTGACACTGAGCGAGCCCGTGCCATTAAAAAGTAGTTTGCCCTTACAGTAAAGCGTCCCCTTGTGCGAGCCTCCCGTGCCGTCGGCCAATGTATTCGTGGTACCTTCAGCCAAGATGACGAAAGCACGTTTGCCACTCAACAAATTCAGGGCAGCCGAATCAGGGTTGGTGATGCTCACGCCATTGAGTTTCACAGCGTACTTTTTTTCACCCAAAATAGTCAGCGAACCGTTCGAAGTTGATCCACTTACCACGTAGCACACTTTCTTCTCAGAGCCATGATTTGCCGTCACGTGGCCTCCGTTAACCGTAATCTCCACGCCATTCAACGTTTTCGCCACGGGGTTCGACAGGTCTATGCTGACCTCCGTCGTAAATTCGCTGTTCTCCAACGCATCCTCTTCATCAGGGAAATATGCCGTAGCAACATCCGTAGGCTCTGCCGTTGTTTTATCTATAGTGACATCAAATGTAGTCAACTCGCCCGTAGTGGCTGAGTTTCCCGTGCCACCACCATTGAACATACCACCGTTATTGTTCCAATTGTTGTAGTATTCTTCGAACGGATTATCCGCCGTACAGCCTGTCATTACCACTACAGATGCCATCAGCATCACATAAGCTAATATCTTCTTCATCTCTTCCTTATTTATTAATGATGGCGCAAAGCTATTCAAAAGAAACCGGTTCGCCAAAAATAATCAGCGAACCAGTTTCTATTTTCAGTAAATAATCTATTCTGTAGATTTAGTAAGCCACGAAACCACCGTTGGGCTGCATAGTAACTTTCGCCTTGCCCTTCTTCAGTTTCAGATTACTAATGGCGATGCCTGTAACGGTGCCTTTTTTGTCGGTCTGGTCGTTAAACTGCTTCGTGACATCGTAATCATCAAGGTCGAGGGTCAGCGTAAGGGGCTCCTTCAGGGCATTCAATCCTGCTACGTACCACTGGTCACCATGACGACGGGCCAGCACGACATATTTGCCAGGATAGCCATCAACATAGCGGGTCTCGTCCCATGTGGTAGGAATGGTCTTGAGGAAATCAAGTTCAGCCTGTGGCAACTCCTGCAGGTTATTGGGCTGCATGGCGATGCACTGGATAGCCGTCTGGTTGGTGAAGGCCGAGGCAATCTCGAAGGCATCGGTGGTCTTACGCGTATGACGTGTCTTATTATCCTTCGACATATACTTATTCATGATCACACCACCCCAGTCCATCGTGGCTACCGCATTACGACAGAAAGGATGCATGGTGAGGTCGAACGGCTGACGATCGGCAGCACCCTCGCTGAAATACACATTCTCGCTAGCCAGCACAGCCTCAGAAGCTACAAAATTAGGATACATACGCTCCCAACCACGAGGCAGGGTACAACCATGGAAGATACACTGGATACCATAACGGTTGGCATCGAAGAGGATATCCTCATAGAGTTTCATCGTCTCCTGCTTGTCGCCACCGAAGAAATCGACCTTGATACCCTTCACGCCGATGCCCTGAAGCCAAGCCATCTCGCGTTCACGTGCGATACTGGTGTTCAGACAGTCGCGTGGTGTCTGCGGAGCATCGTTCTCAAAGCCATTGGAGTTGTACCACAGCATCAGCGAAACGCCCTTTGACTGCGCATATTTCGATAGTTCCACGATGCGCTCACGACCGATATTCTTATCCCACCAGTTGTCCACCAAGCAGAACTCATAGCCCATCTCCGAAGCCAGGTCGATGAACTTCACCTGATCGTCGTAGTTGATGGAGTTGTCCTGCCAAATCAGCCACGACCAGGTATAGCGACCGTAGGAAGGTTTGAGGTCTGAGGTCTTAGTTTTGATGGCTGATGATTTAGCGACTGAGTCTGCCTTGCTATCGCCAGGAGCGCAGGCAGCGCAATCGGCACTCTCCTGAAACTCCTCATTATTCTCCATAGTGCCAAAAGAGTAACGGGGAGCTACCACATCATAAGCGATAGTGGTCTCAACAATAGGTGCCAGCGTGGTGCCCACGGTGATGGTACGCCAAGGCGTCTTGCCAGGCAGGGCAATACCTGCTGTGGTGGTGCCGATACCATTGTTCTCGCCAGCCATAGGGAAGGCAATGGTATAAGGATAGTCGCTGAGGTGAGAGCCGCAATACTGACTAGAGACACCCGTTTCAGAGATGAGCACCCAGCCACCCTGCTCTGTGGGCTGCGATTTTGTTGCAGGCAGCTTAAACAGACAAGGGAACGTATAACCCTCGCCATACTGCGAACGGGCTGTCATGGGCATATCAGCCTTGTATTCCTCCTCGTAACTGGGTTTGGTACGCTCCCACCCCACCATTGCCTTGCTCTGAGGCGTGAGGAACGTAGTGGTACCATCAGGCAGAGAGAAGCCCGTCGTCTCATGCTCGATAACGGCACTCTTGGGATTATCATCCTTCTGACGAGGGATATGATAACGAAAAGCCACATCGTTGTTGCTCACAGAGAACTCCACCGTCATCTTCTGACCGGCAGCATTCTTGAAACTAACAAACAGTTGAGCAGCCACATAGTGCATCCATGAGCGCTTCACCTGATGCATCTCATAGAGACGATCAGCGCCCCCAATCCTTGACGTGGTGATTCTGAGTTTCTGGGTGAAGTCACTGAAGTCAGCCTTGAATCCCAAAGGCGAGGGAAGTAGCACCTGCTGTCCGTCGTACTTAACGGCATAGGTGGCACAGGGGCCATCGTCACTCACTGTTACCACCAATTTCCCGTCGGGCGAGGAGATGGCATCCTCACGAGCTGATGCTGATAAAGGTAAAAAAGTAAAAAGGTAAAAAGGTAAAACACCCATTACCATCTTTCTTACCAACATTAATTTGCTCTGTTTCTTCATTTTCTGTTATTATCTTTTTTTTTACTTTTTTACCTTTTTACCTTTTCCATTACCGCACGGGCAATCTGTGCATCGCCAGCCTCGGTGGGATGGATGCCGTCGGTCTGCATAGCCTTACCATCGGCATTATTAAAGATGGTGTGCAAATCAATAACTTCCAGGTTCTCTTCCTTTGCCACCTTATTGATGATGGGGATGATATTGTTCACGATGACCGAGTCGCTGATATTCCACGAGGGTTTATAAGCAGGAATATGCGTGCAAAGGATGATACGCGGCTTCTCTGAGCGCTGCATCTTCCTTGTGGGCTTACCCTTCTTATTCAGCACAGGCACCTTCGGATTAAGCTGGTCAATCATTGTGCGGAGATCGCTCTCAAACTCATTGCCATACTGCCAGTTCCCCGGTTTCGAATCGTTAGTTCCTAGCTTAAGAACTACCACATCCGCCTTAAAAGCCAATGCATCACGCCAAGCCTGCTCCTTCCATATAGGTTGGTCACCCTTCTGAAGCAGGGTTCGTCCGCTGCGACCATAGTTCTTCACCACATAGCCATCGCCCAAGAGTTTCTGCAACTGTCCCGGCCAAGCCTTCACATCACTCATGTCGATACCGTGACCATCGGTGATGCTATTGCCTACACAAGCCACACGGACGGCATCCTGACGGGGCGCCTTGTGGCAGTTGAGCCATGCGGTGAGGTCACTTAACATCTGGTCGTGGAAAGGCCAAGAGCTGCGGAAGCCGAAACCATGACCGCCCGATGGATAGACATGCAGCGAGCAGTCGTTGCCCATACGACGCATGGCAGAATAATAAGCGATACCATTAGTCACAGGAGGTACCACACCATCATCATTAGCCGTGAGGATGATGGCAGGAGGTGTCAGGTGGCGCACCACGGCATTTTGGTTCGAGAACAGTTTAACCAACTTCTCATCTTTCTGTCCTTCTTTACCCAAGAAATTCACGCACGAGCCCTTATGACTTTCGCGTTCATTCATCGAGATAACAGGATAGAACAGAATAGAGAAATTAGGCCGACAGTCGTACTCGCTATGCGTTGAAACGGTAGAGGCCAGATGACCACCAGCCGAGAAACCCATGATACCCACATCCTCCGGGTTTACTCCCCAGACTGCGGCTGAGTCGCGCACCATGCGGATAGCATTTTGCGCATCGCCCATAGGAATGCTGCGGTCGCCATTTGGCATACGGTAGGTGAGCACAAAGAAGGCAATGCCCTGACGGTTAAAATACTCGGCCCAGTCGTGACCCTCATGCTGTGTGGCCAGGTGACTGTAGCCACCGCCCGGGCAGTCCACGATAGCACGGCCAGAAGGATTTTCGGGCAGATAGCCCACCATATTTGCCTTTCCGTCAGGCGTGATATTTACTGTAAAAGTCTTCGCTGTCTGCGCTTGGACGGAGATAGCCGCCAGCGTCAGGAAAAACAACATAAATTTACGCATGGTCATGTTCAGTTTTAAGTTTCAGCCGACAAAATTACTAATTAACAAGGACAATACAAAATAAAAAGCAGATAAAACGAGGAAAATCTATGGTAAGAACAGACAACTATTAAAAGAAAATGCTTATCTTTGCACGCAGATTATACATAAACCGAAAACTATAAAAAACAGAAGTCATGAATATAACAAGGAAATTGCTGATGACAACAGCAATCATATTACTGCCAAGCATAGCGATTGCCCAGACAAAGGGTAGCATCACGTTTGTGGTCGATGAGAATCTCGCGCCCATAGAAGATCCATATAATTATCTGGCGAATGGTGAGAGATTGGCTAAATCAGTACTCCATCAGGAGGATATTCCCGAAGGGGCCTACCACATCGTTGCCACCAGTTTTGCAGATGCGCAGTGTATGAAAAGTATGGGCAAAGATGCCTTCTACCAGTGCATCGTGCGGGCATATGCCAAGCACAAGTCCATAACACTGACACCCGACATGATTTGGCTAATTATCAGTCAGGGATTTGCCCGCTATGTCAACGCCCATGCCGAGGAACTGCGCCCGCAGTTGGTGAGCCACACAGGAAAGATGGATTTGGCCATTGAGACCAATAAGGATTTACTTTCGGGCAATGCCGACTGGCAAAAGTTGATAGGTGACTTTGCATCTCAGATAGACCGCTACACTAAGGGCGGCATTGCCAAGACCGTCACCGCCGACTTCTCGACGACCGGCCCAGTGGAGCGTGTTGCCTCACAGATTACGCTGATGGAGAGCGTGAAGTCCTATTTTGAGTACATCGTCTATTATGTAGGTTGCGGCATCCCCAGCATCACGCTGAAAGGTACGCCAGACGACTGGCGACTTGTGCAGGAAAAGACCCGACGACTTGAGGCTTACGGCCTTGGTCAATGGACGAAGGACCTGGAGCCAATACTCACGGAGTTCGTCCATGCCGCCGAGGGGAAACCCAACCAGAGTTTCTGGCAGGACATGGTGAAGAGACACAGAGTGGACGAACTGAAGGGCGGTATTTGTAGCCCAGACAACCCGACTCAGCTTGACGGATGGCTGCTGAAATTATTCCCTGACGAGAATGGAAAGACACTTGACCGCATAGCCCATAACGAGGATATGCCGTCGGAGCGTATGCGCGTCGGTTTTAAATATCGCATCATCAATCCCAAGCGGGGCATCGTTATGAAGGAGATACCCATGGAGCTTTGGGCTGGCTTCATTGGTGCCGAAGAGGACACCACCAACAACATGCTCACCCCGAAAATCGGTTGGCTGGTGCGACTGTCAGAAAGCAATGACGACGTGCTGAAAGACATGAAGAAGAAAGACAAGGACTTCGGTATCAGCCTGCGCATAAAGGAAGTGCCCGAGGTGCTGTCGCGTATGGAGCACATCAAGCGTCTGGAACTCGTATTCACCGACGATGTCGTGCTACCCGACTGGTTCTATCGTCTGTCCATCGACAATCTTCGTATTGAAGGCAAGATGAGCGACGAGGTGAAAGCCCGCATCAAGAAAAGTTTCCCCAATGCAACCCTGCCTGAAAAAATAAAAACTGTTTGGTAAGAGATTATTTGGCTCTTATTATATCGTATTAAAGGGGCGATTTCCTGTTTCACAACTTTTTGCTATAGTCTCACACTAAATGACAAGCGGGCATAGGCATCGAAGATATTGATTTTGCTATTCTCGCTCTTATAGCGGTATTGTACTGCGTATCATATTATAAGGCTTTAATGGTGGCAAAGATATCAGCATGTTCATATCGTATTGATTGTCTTTTGCAGTTCTTCCAAGAACCGGGCGGCGTGCTTGCCATCCATCTGGGCGTGATGGAACTGGAAGGAGATGGGGAGCGTGGTCTTCAGCCACCCTTTGCGATAGCGGCCCCAAGCCAGGAAGGGATTATTGAAGATGCCGCAATACTGGTTGGTGATGCTGTCAAGTTCCGTGCCTGTGACGGCTGATGTGCCTACAATCACGGCCTCATCGTCCAAGATGTCCTGACACGTCTGACTGATGCTCTCCGTCAGATGCATGTAGTTGGCATTAAACGCCTCCAGATCTTCGCATACGGCCACGTCGCAGAAGCTAAGTCCGCCCTTGACGTTATCCGCTATCACGTTGATAGCCATGCGGTCGTATTTGTAAAGTTTCCCATCTTGTGGCAACATGTAAAATTCCTCTATCCCTGATGCTGCCTTGCCAATACACCAGCACAGCAGCATATTGAACTTTAGCCCCCGCTTACGACTCACCTTACGCAGTCGCGTCACGTCGAAGGTCTTCGTGAGCGTCACCATCGGCATGGACGACTTTGTCCACAGCTCGAAGGCGATGGCTCTGTTGGTATCCTTGGGATTGATTTCCTGTTTCATCGTCTTATTGGTATGCAATCTGTTTGCAAAATTACGCATAATTGCCGAGACAGCCAAACAATTGGGATAATCTGCACAAAAATGTGATGAATGTCACTCGTCAACGAGCAAATTCCCTATGCAAAGGTTTTGGGTGAGTCAAATAGATTTCGTAAATTTGCACCCAACATTCATTGAATAAAGCTATGGCAAGCAATATTGATTTTGTACAGTACATCGCCGACCAGTGTAGTGGTGCGGGCGAGATTATAGCGAAGAAGATGTTTGGCGACTACGGCATCTATTGTGATGGAAAAATCTTCGGATTGATATGCGACGACTGTTTCTATCTGAAACCCACAGAGGCAGTTCGGCCATTACTTCGTGTGGTTGATATGCGACCGCCTTACGACGGCGCCAAGGACTATTTTTACATTGCCGATGTCGATGACCGTGATTATGTCTCGTTTATAGTCCGCGAAACCTGCAAGGCTCTACCGGCACCGAAGCCTAAAAAAAAGGCCATTTGAAAGCGTGCTTTCAAATGGCTCTCGTTACCTATAAAGTTCAAAATGGAACGGTTTGTCGAAATGACGACGGGAATAATATGTAACTGAGGGGTGCGTGAGATTCATCACCATAGTCCAAGATGTTCCGAGGAATCCCTCGTGCTGAGGCTGCGACACGGCCGAGATGGCATCGGTCAACTGTTTCTCACTCATCACACCGTGCGTTTGGTCGAACCGCTGGCAAAGTCTGTCATAACGATCATCACCTTCTTCGAGTCCTACATTCAGTTTCTGCTCACAAAGATAGTGATTGGCCACAGCAGGCGTTTCTACCACCACCATTTCGTTGTCAACATATTCCACAACCACGTTTCGACCCGTTGCATCAGCCATTGCGTAATGGTGGGCCGAACCGATGTCTGAGTGCATATCAATGCCACGCAGCAGTTCCAACGCCTCACTGACATTAGCAGCATTCTTCAACATATAGGAAATAGCAGTAGTTGTTGTCAGGTCGGGTTTGCTAGTGCGCTGGTGAGTCTCTACGGTATCGCCAGCCATCAGGTCGGCAATAGCCAACCCTTTCTCGTTGATACCATCGAGAGCAACAAACAAGCCCGTTAATGCCATATACTGATTCTTGAATCCCTCAGGCTTGAAGTCCTTGCCGAAACCATAGAACTCCACATTGAAGGTGGTTATTGTTTCGTATCCTTTATCGGGAATGCAATGCATGATTACGCCGATGGCCGACGGGAAGTCGAAATTGCGTCCCATCATCACGCCACCATCGGGTGTGTGAACCGTAAGGGCCGAACATCCGAAATCGTTCTTTGGGGTCTTCACATCAATCTTGTAGTGCCCCTTCGACAAAAACTCAATGGCATAACCTGCCAACTGATCGGCAGATTCGAATCC
>Ga0310690_10004147_pt1 | contig 20933 bp, 14 predicted proteins | sample AusTroGonzalo_MG_2_FD_207661 | JGI IMG/M metagenome (GOLD analysis project Ga0310690, IMG submission 207661) | Bovine rumen microbial communities from tropical cattle in Woodstock, Queensland, Australia - Gonzalo_04 (v2) (version 2) | ecosystem: Host-associated > Mammals > Digestive system >... | reverse complement strand
CCCCTTCGTCAGTTTAGCAAACTGGTGGTTTCAGCCACTCACCCACCTCTCCGTGGTTTCATTTCTGAAATCGGCGGCAAAAATACACTTTTTTTTGATACGACGACATTCTTCGAAAAAAAATTGTACAATCTGATAAATAATTGATTGTAGGGGCGAATGATTATTCGCCCCTACCGAACCATAACGAAAAAAGTGTACTTTTGCACCCTCAAATTTGTCAAAGCAATGAAATATTCCGTCGCTCAAATCGCAGAATTGATTTCCGCCGAAATCATTGGGGATCCCAACGCTGAAATCAACACGATATGCAAAATCGAAGAAGGCGTGCCCGGCGGCCTGACCTTCCTCTCCAATCCGAAATACACGCAATACCTCTATACGACCAAAGCCACCGCCGCCATCGTCAACCGCGATTTTGTGCCGGAACAAGACGTGCCCTGCACACTCATCAAAGTAGCCAACTCCTATCTCGCTTTCGCGCAGCTGCTCAACTTCTACCAGGAGAACAAGCCGCGCAAGACCGGCATCTCCGACAAGGCCTGCATCGCCCCGACCGCCAAGATCGGACAGAACGTCTATATCGGCGAGTTCGTGAGCATCGGCGACGGCGCGGAAATCGGCGATGGCGCGAGCATCTATCCGCAGACCGTCATCGGCGACCGCGTGAAAGTCGGTGCGCGCACTACCCTCTTCGCGGGCGTGAAAGTCTATGAGGACTGCCACATCGGCACGGACTGCATCCTCCACGCAGGAGCGGTCATCGGCGCCGACGGCTTCGGCTTCGCAGCCCAGGACGGCGAATACCTCAAAATCCCGCAAATCGGCAATGTGGAGATCGGCAACCATGTGGAAATCGGCGCCAACACCTGCATCGACCGCGCCACCATGGGTTCCACCCGCATCCACGACCATGTGAAAATCGACAACCTCGTGCAAATCGCGCACAACGTCACCGTGGGAGAAGGCACCGCTTTTGCAGCCCAGGCGGGCGTGGCCGGATCCGCCAAACTCGGCAGCCGCTGCATCATCGCAGGCCAGGCCGGCATCTCGGGACACATCTCCATCGCCGACGGCACGGTCATCGGAGCGCAATCCGGCGTCACCCACTCCCTCAAACAAGGCATCTACCTCGGTAGCCCCGCCCTGCCCGCCTCCGAAGAGCGCAAACTCATCGTGCTCCGCCGCAAATTACCCGAGCTGTATCAACAATATATAAACAACAAACAGAACCAATAACTTTCATGACCAGACTTCAGACTACCATCGCCTCCCCGGTTTCCGTGTCGGGGAGAGGCCTGCATACGGCACAACAAGTTACCGTCACTTTCGTACCCGCCCCCGCAGATTTCGGCGTCCGCTTTGAACGCACCGACCTTCCCGGCAATCCCATCGTGAAAGCCAGCCCTTACACGGTTTTCGACACCTCACGGGGCACCTCCATCCGCGACGGCGAAGCGCAAGTACACACCATTGAACATCTTATGGCCGCCCTCGCCGGTCTCGGTATTGACAACATCCTCGTCAAAACCGTCGGCCCGGAAACCCCCATCCTCGACGGCAGCTCCCGCATTTACGTGGAAATGCTCAAAGAAGTCGGAATCAAAACCCTTGATGCCCCGAAAAAAATCGGCACCGTGACGAAGGAAATCTCCTTCTCCATTCCCGAAAAACAAATCGAACTGACCATCAAACCGGCGGAACGGTTCAAAATGACAGTTAACGTGGATTACGGCACCAAGGTGCTGGCCGAACAGCAGGCTGTGCTCGACAACCTCGAATGCTTCGTCCCGGATGTCTATAACTGCCGCACTTTCGTCTTCCTCGACGAACTGCAGTTCCTGATCCAGAACAATCTGGCTCGCGGTGGCGACCTCGACAACGCCATCGTCTTCGTGGACAAAGTACCCGACAGCAAAGTGCTTAACGCCCTCGGCGACTTCTTCCACAAGAAAGACATCACCGTGACACCCGACCATATCCTTAACAACACGCACCTTCGCCACCCCAACGAGCCGGCACGTCACAAACTGCTTGACCTCATCGGCGACCTCTACCTGTTAGGCGTTCCATTGTGCGCGGAAATCATCGCCAACCGCCCAGGCCACTTCGCCAACACCTCCTTCGCCAAGCAAATATTTGAAGATGAGGCATTTAACATCATTCCCGCACTCTAAACCTTAAACTCCTACACCTTAAACTCCTAAACTTCTAAACCACTAAACTTCTAAACAATATTTTTTTGTAACTTTTTGAAACAACCTACGTAAGAGTAAAGTGATTATGAATTAATTTTCATTGTCTTACATAGGTTAATGGTTTTGGACAGCGGTATGAACTTACCGCTGTTTTTTTTGTACCAAAGCCCGTCACCACTCCTACTCAAAGAAATGTTCAGCTGTAGTGTGCAAGACGCTGTCGGAGAGAGAACAGAGGGAGATTTCGCCGTCGCCGGCAATCCGCTGCAGACGCGACAGGATGTAGCGAGAACTCTCAAACTCACGGCGATAAACCGTATCTTCCACGAGAATATAATCGAAATCGAACGTCAGGGCATGTTTCACCACCTCAGGTTTAGGCCGCATGACGGCATAGCCCTCGCGGTTCATCATCACAAAAGGAGTGTTCTGCGGGTAGGAGAACAACGTCAGGAAACGCAAATCCGCCAACGCATAACCGGCCTTATCCAACATGAGGTTGGCCTTCTTGTAACGCACCGCCGTCTCGAAGGCCTCCACTCCCTCTTTGCGCCGCTCCTGCTGCATCAGCACAGACTGCTTGGTCATAAAGCCCGTAAGAACAAGCACAACAACCAGTACTGCCATACCACTCCATCGTCCCTCGGGATTGGGCAATATCGTCAACAGCCCCACCAACAGCATCACAATGGGCAGGAAGAAACTGTCCAAAAAGTAGTAGTCATGGTCACAGTACTGCTGAAACATAGCCACGGCAAACAGGATTTCCCCGAATACCCAAACGGCCAACAGCCACCAAAGGGAAAGCGGCTTTCTCTCTTCATCGGATGTTTTCCGTTTCATCACCAACGTTATCACTACCGCAACAGCCAACACCACATAAAGCCAGTGCTGCATCTGCTGGAAATAGTGGAAACGCCAACGGTCGTGGACGTTCTGCATCACAAAGCGGGCATCGTCCCAGCTGTGTACCGGGAGCAGACGGCCAAGGAAAAGTGAACCGTACTCGTTGCGCAGATGCATACTCCACAGCCACCACGCGGCGAAGAGCACTGCCCCCGCGACGAATGGCAGCCAGGAAACACGGAAGGTGGTCTCCCGCCGCCAAATACGTAACCATTGGAAAGATGCCACCGCCACCCACAACACCGCGAAAGAAGTACGCTGCATCATCGCGAGCGTGAGCAGTATGAGGCTGGCATATAGCATCCATGTCTTGTTGTCGCGCAAATGGAGGGCGTAAAACAGCAGGCCGCCCATCGCAAGCGCCAACGCGGGCACCGTGGGAAGGAACGAGCCGCTGTAGTAGGCAAACGAGGGAGCGGTGGCCGTCAGCGCAGCGACCAGCAGCGACTTGGCCCGCGAGCGCGTCAAGACGAACGCCAGGAAATAGAGCGCGCACAGTCCGAGAATGGCCACTGCCAGCGTGAAACCCCGAAACACCCACGGTTGGGTACTGTTCGTCACCCCCATCAGGCATGCCACAAGCCAATGGTGCAACGGCAGGTCGCAACCCGTCACTAACGACTCGGGATCGTTGAAACCGTACTGCTGTTTGTTGTAAATCAAGGTCTGTGGATGAAAAAGGTCGCCATGGTTGTGTCGGAACCCCAACGCCAACGAGTAGTTGTCGGCCTGCGCCCACGCATGGATGTACCCGGGCGGTTCGTTGAGGTGCCGCACGCTGATAATCCCCGCCACCAGCACAATGACGAGCAACGGCAGGATGTGGGGTACAATCTTGGAAATCAGGCGTTTTCGTTCCATATCGTTATTATGGTTCGTAGAGACGATGTGCACATTGTATCTACAGAATCAGGATTCGCTCAGTTCCAACCACTCCATCTCCTTCTCCTCAATTTGAGCTTTAATCGACTCGTATGCCTTATAGAGCTCTCCTGAGGCGATGGCTTCTGCGTTGCCTTCGGGATTGGCGAGCCGCTCCTCCGTATCGGCTAACAGCCGCTGCAGCAGTTCCAATTCATCCTCCAGCTTGCGCAAACGGTTTTTCTTCTTGCGGTCCTCGGCTTCGCGCTGCTTTTTTTGTTCCCACTGCTCCTTGTTGCTGGAAATCTTCTCTCCGCCACCAGTGTCCGAGGCAACGTTTCGGCTTTGCAACTCGTTGAGCGACTCCATCTTACGCTGCGCCAAGAAATCATAAACATCCCCGGTGAATGCTTGCATCTTGTGCCGCTTGAATTCATAGACCTTGGAGGTGAGCCCTTGCAGGAAGTCTCGGTCGTGGGAAACGAGGATCAGGCTGCCTTCATACTGGAGCAATGCGTTCTTCAGCACGTCCTTGGATGGCATGTCGAGGTGGTTCGTCGGCTCGTCCAAGATGAGCAGGTTGAAGGGGGAAAGCAGCAGTTTCGCCAATGCCAGACGGGCTTTCTCACCTCCAGACAACACCTTGACCTTCTTCTCGGTATCCTCTGTATCAAAGAGGAAGCTGCCGAGAATGGTGCGGATTTTGGGCCGGATGTCGCCCACCGCCACGTCGTCAATGGTTTCGAAGACCGTCTTTTCGGGGTTGAGGAGCTGCGCCTGGTTCTGCGCGTAGTAGCCCACAACCACTTGATATCCAAGCTGCAAGCTACCGCTTTCGGGAGGAAGTGCTCCTACGATTGCTTTCACCATCGTAGATTTGCCCTCGCCATTGCGGCCCACGAACGCCACGCGCTCGCCGCGCTCCAACCGGAAATCCACACCCGTGAGCACCCCCGGCTTGGTATCGTATCCCAAAGCGAGGTTCTTGCTTTCCACCACGACCAACCCCGAATGCGGTGCCGGCGGGAACTTGAACGAGATGGAACTGTTGTCATATTCGTCCACCGTAATGCGATCCATCTTCTCCAGCATCTTGATGCGACTTTGCACTTGACGCGCTTTCGTGGCCTTGTAGCGGAACCGCTCGATAAACCGCTCGATCTGAGCAATCTGTTGCTGTTGGTTTTCGTATGCTGATTGCTGACTCTCAATACGTTCTAAACGTTGTTCCACATATTGCGAATAGCTGCATTTATAATCCTGAATATTGCCTAACGTAATCTCAATTGTCCGATTGGTCACACGGTCAAGGAAGGCGCGGTCGTGCGAGACCAAAATCACACAACCGTCGTAATTGGCTAAATAATCCTCCAACCACTGGATGGATTCAATGTCAAGGTGGTTGGTCGGCTCGTCCAGCAGAATGATTTCAGGCTTTTGGAGAAGGATTTTTGCCAAACAGACACGCATCTGCCAACCGTTGCTGAACGAGGACATCGGCAGATGGAACTCCTCTCGCAGGAATCCCATACCCGCCAGCACTTTCTCAGTCTCCGCCTCCATCGTGTTGCCTCCAAAATGGTTGTAACGGTCGTTCAAGTCGGAGAGTTGCTGTGTCAGCTGGGCATAGCTGTCGGATTCGTAATCCGTCCGCTCCGCCAATTCCGTGGAGATGCGCTGCATCTTGCTTTCCATCTCCTGAATCTCCGAAAAGGCAGTGACGGCCTCGTCCCACACCGACAACGGGGAATTGCCCGCAAGCTCCTGCGGAAGGTACCCCACCCGATGACCGGAGGTAATGACCATTGTGCCGGAAGCAGGCTCCAGATCACGGTGTATGATTTTAAGCAAGGTTGACTTGCCCGCGCCATTATGTCCCACCAAACCGATGCGATCACGGTCGCCCGCCACGAAGGAGACATCCTTGAAAAGGAAATCGCCTGTAAAATTCACCGATAACTTATTGATCTGTATCACGTTTAGGGGGTTAATGGGTTAATGGGTTAGGGGTTAGGATTTGAAGACGGACATGGGGTCTTCTTTCTGGCTTTCGAGGTAGGTGACTTTGCCGATATTGAGGAGCATTCCGATGGCGCAGCCTGAGACGAGCAACGAGGCGCCGCCGCTGCTGATGAACGGCAGGGTCTGCCCTGTGGTGGGCAACAGCTCGCAGTTGACCCCGATATGGACAAGCGCCTGACAGGTAAACCAGAACCCGATACCGAAAGCCAGCAGTCGCCCGAAATCGCCGGTGGCCTCCTTGGCGATCTTACGCGCCCGGTAGAAAATGATGAGGTAGGCGAACAGAATGGCCACGCCTACCACAATGCCGGTCTCCTCAAACAGGGAAGCAAAGGCATAGTCCGTCTCCTTCTCGGGCAAACGGTTCTTGATAACGCCCTTGCCGGGTCCGGCTGGATTGAAGCCCGACCGGGCGATGGCCGTCCGCGCCAGAATCATCTGGTCGCCGTAACCGCCGCTGTTATCCTTCGTGACATAATACTCCAACCGGTTGATAAAGGTGCCCATACGCCCGAACTTGGCCTGCTTGTCCGCGCTGAGGTTCACCGCGATAATCATCGCCACGACCAGCAAGGCAGAGACAAGCCCCACCAACCAACCGATGTCACGCATACGGAAACCGCCGACAAAGAACAACACCAAGCCCGTAATAAACAAAATGATGGCCGTGGACATGTTCATGATGGCAATACCTCCGCAGAACAGCAACAACAGGATGAACACATAGTTCACATTCTGGCTGGAAATCTCACCGTTGCGATGATACTGCATGGCGATATAGTGCGAGATATAAAAAATAACCAAGAAGCCTATCACATAAAAAGTCTGCACATCACGACCGAAAATGGTGACACCGCGCACCGCCTGCGAAACCATGGTCAATATGAGCAATGCAACGGCAAAAACGAGGAAGAACTTCGAAAACACTCCCAGTTTGCGGTAGTCGATTTGGTAGAACAGAAACATACCGGCATACGCAAACAGCAGATGCTTCAAATGCTGCAACACTACCGCACCGCGCATACTGTACACCATGACGATAGAAACCGCCGAAAGGAATACTACAAGGATCAGGATCACCTTATCGGCTTTCAGGTTGATGCGCTGCAGGAAAGGCACTTTCGTTGCCGCCGAGGCGGTTGGGATGGGGTTTTCGGCTTCCATGACGGTTCGGTTAAAGTTGTGCGACGGAAGCTTTGAAACGGTCGCCACGCTCGCGGTACGTGACCTGGCTGTTGCCATGGATACCCGGCGCATAAAGCACGACATCGCCCCGCTGACAGGCATAGAAGGCGTGATTCACCGCATCCTCCATGCTCATGGTCATCATCACCGGAATCCCCTGCTCGGCAAGACGTTGATAGACATCGATGTTATAAACGCCCTGAAGCACCACCTCCTTGACTTTCTGCTTCACTTCTCCCAAAATGTCATCACTCAACACATCGGGTGAATCTATATTGGTGATCCAAACGGTGGGCTTGGTCATGGATTGCAAAGAATACCACACGGCATTGGCATTTGTGGAGCGCGCATCATCGATGAAATCCACACCGGCGAAGCTCTTCACATGCTCCAACTTGTGCGCACTTCCCTCGAAGTCGGAAAGGGACTCAGCGATATTCCGCTGACGCAGCCGGATGAGCTGCTCCGAAAGGGTTCCCACTCTGGGATTGGAAGTCTCCCTGGCCTGCTCGAACAGGCGGAAACTATTGGTCTTTTTTGTAGGCATAATGGTTTTGGGTTTTGGGGTTTGGTTTAAGGTTTAGAGTTTAGGGGTTAAGGGTTAGGGGTTAGGGTTAACGAACTTTCAGGGTGGCGAGGGTGAGGACGGCGAGAAGCATGCTCACCACGATGAAGCGCTGCACGATTTTCGACTCGTGCATCCCTTTTTTCTGGAAATGATGGTGCAAAGGGGCCATCAGGAAAATGCGACGACCTTCGCCATAACGTTTCTTCGTGTATTTGAAGTAGGAGACTTGCATGATCACCGACACCGACTGGGCCAAATAGATACCACAAAGGATCGGAATCAGCAGCTCTTTGCGGATGATAATGCAGGAAACGGCCACAATACCGCCAAGTGTGAGACTGCCCGTGTCGCCCATGAAGACCTGCGCGGGGAAACAGTTCCACCAGTAGAAGCCGATGCACGCCCCGATAACGGCGGAGATAAAAATCACCAACTCACCGATGTTCGGAATGTACATAATGTCCAGATAGTCGGCAAAAATGACGTTACCGGACACATAGGCGAGCAAGGCGATGCCCACGGCCACGGAAGCGGTGACACCTGTCGCCAACCCGTCCAAGCCGTCGGTAAGGTTGGCCCCGTTAGAAACCGCCGCGATAATGAAGACAATGATCGGGATGAAAAACAAGAAGGACCATTTGCCGGTCGTATCCCCCATCCAGCGAGTCAAGGCCGCATAATCCATTTCATGGTTCTTAATGAACGGAATGGTAGTCTTCGAGGAATGATGCGGCTCGTCGAACAGTTTCGGAGTGTGTGCATTTTCTTGATTCTCAACCTGTAAGAGCTCACCTGTAGTCGCTTTCGTCATTTGCTGCTGCTTCACCGTCTTCTCGCAAATAACCGCACTCGGATGGAAATACATGACCCCACCGACCACCAGTCCAAGCAAAATCTGCCCCAAAAGTTTCTTGCGCGGGGAAAGTCCCTCTTTGTTCTTCTTGAAAACTTTGATGTAATCATCCGAAAAGCCCAACACCCCTAACCATACGGTGGTGAAAATCATCAAGAGAACATAGATATTGCGCAACTCGCAGAGCAACAAAACGGGTATCAGAATGGCAGCGATGATGATGATGCCGCCCATCGTAGGAGTGCCGGCCTTCTCGTTCTGCCCGGCCAGTCCCAACTCCCGCACACTCTCTCCAATCTGTTTTTTCCTCAAATAGTGGATGAAATATTTGCCGAAAAAGATGGAAATGACAAGAGCAAGGACAAACGCCGCCGCTGAACGGAAGGAAATATATTGGAAAACACCCGCACCCGGGTATCGTTTGACATGCATCCAAGAAAAGAGATAATACAACATAGTTTCCTGATTTATTGTATGTTAAGACATTTCTTCACTTCTTCCGTATCATCAAAATGATGACGGACGTGGTTGATTTCCTGATAGGTTTCGTGACCCTTTCCCGCCACCAAGAGCACTCCTTGGGGTTGCAACATCATGCATGCCGTCTTGATAGCCTCGCGGCGGTTCTCTATGACCAGCACATGCTTGGACTTGTTGGAGGGGACCCCCTGAATCATGTCATTCAGGATGGCCTGCGGCTCTTCGGTGCGCGGATTGTCGGAAGTGAAAATCACTTTCGAACTGTACTTGCACGCAATTCCCGCCATTTCAGGACGTTTCAGCGCGTCACGGTCGCCGCCGCAACCCACCACCGTGATCACCTCAGCCTCTTTGCCGACAATGTCGCGAATCGTTTTGAGCACGTTCTCGAGCGCGTCGGGCGTATGCGCATAATCGACAATCGCAGTGCTCCCTTCCGCGCTCCGCATCATCTGGAAACGGCCAGCGGCACTGTCCAGCATACTCATCTTGGTTAGGGCCAACTCTTCGTCCATGCCCAACAACACAGCCGCACCATAGATAGCCAACAGATTGTATGCGTTGAACTTACCGCATAACTTGAAATAAACCTCACGGTTGTTGACCCGCAGATGAAGACCCGTAAAGGCGTTCTCCATCACCACACCCTTGAAGTCGGCTGCCGTGCGTAGACTGTAGGTATGCACGTCCGCCTTCGTATTCTGCACCATCACACGACCGTTCTTGTCGTCGATATTGGTCAGCGCAAAAGCTGTTTTGGGTAGTTTGTCGAAGAAAGACTTCTTCGCGGCGATGTAATTGGCGAACGTCTTGTGGAAATCCAAATGGTCGTGGGTGATGTTACTGAAAAGGGCACCGGCGAACTTCAAGCCTGAAACACGATGCTGACACAGAGCATGGGAGCTCACCTCCATAAAGCAGTATTCACACTGATTGTCAACCATTTGCGAAAGGAGACGGTTCAACTCCACCGCATCGGGTGTCGTGTGGGTGGCAGGGATTTCCTCCTCCCCTACCCGATTGACGATGGTGGAAAGCAGCCCGGCCTTGTATCCGGCTGACATGAACAAGCGGTGAAGCAGCGTCACCGTGGTCGTCTTTCCGTTCGTGCCGGTGATGCCCACCAGCTTGAGCTTGCGGCTCGGATGGTCGAAGAACGCGTCGGCAAGCTGCCCCAAGGCCACGGAGCTGTCCGCCACTTTAATGTAGCAGACATCCTCCTCGATGGTTTCGGGCATCGTCTCGCACACCACGGCGCGACAGCCTTGCGCAATCGCCGCCCCGATGTACTTGTGCCCGTCGGTTTGCGTACCGCGCTGGGCTACATAGAGTTGCGAGGAACCCTCTGGCTGGGAAGCCACGGCACGCGAATCGAACAGGATCTCCGTGATGTTCATCTCCGGGGAACCCGTCAGCACGTGCGAGCGCAACGCTTTCAGGAGTATATTCAATGGTTTCATTGTCTTACTTTGGGTTAGTCGGTTAATGGGTTAGTCGGTTAATGGGTTAGTCGGTTAATGGGGTCATTCGAGATAGAGTTTGACGATGCCGGACGATTTATCAAGCACTTGCGATTTTACGCGGCCTTTGCCGGTGACGCGGGGGTTGTAGCCGGCACGGATGAGTTCGGTGACGGCATCGGAAGCAATCATCCCACGCACGTCGGGCATCTTCTGGTACTCTTTCAACGGCAACGGGAAAGCGGTGACCTTCCTGTTCGTATCCGCCTTGTCCACACGCAGATACGGGACTGGCTTCTCAAGGGTCACCGTATCATACCCAAGTCCGCTCAACAGGGTGTTGAAGAATTGCTGGCGGATGGGCGCGGTGCGGCCTATCGGGGTGAACGGGAAATCGCTGGCCTTGCGGGTCGCACTGTAATTCGAGCTGTTCATGATGCTTCGGGCGATGCGGGCGAAAGCGTCCACGGCCACACTACTCATCTGCGGAACACCGTAAATATAGACGATGACGGTGTATTGCGGCTTGTCCATCGGGAAATAGCCGCAGAACGACACGGCATTGATGTCCTTACGGTAACTGTGCGATGCCTCGTCCCAAATGTCACGTGTACCCGTCTTGCCTGCAAACATGCAGTTCTTGTCCCGATAGCGGTAGGCGGTGCCGCCTTCTCCCCACACAACCTGCTCCAGATAGTAACGAGCTTTCCTGACCGTGGAAGGAGAAGCGATGGAGTCCATCAGCACCTGCGGCTCGAAGCGCTGGACGGTATCGTATGTATTTGTGACATAGCGAACAAACAGCGGCGCCATCATCTTGCCGTCGTTGGCGATGGCATTATAATAGAGTAACGTGCGGATAATCGGGATGTTGAAACCGGCACCGAAGCAGGTGGCATAATAGGTGTTGAAGTCATTGGACCCATCCCTGATGCGAGCGGGCATAAGGTCGCCGAGCTGGCAATGGACAGTGTCCAACAGTCCGAACTTCTTCAACTGCGCAAGATAATTGGCAAAATTCCTTCTCCCGAATGTGGTGAATATCATCTCCGCGATACCCACATTCGAGGACTTCTTGAACACCTCAAGGGCGGACACGGGTTCCGAATCCCACGGGTGATCCAGTTTTGAATAACGTTTGATTTGCCCTGATTTCGTGGGATATTCAAAGGTATGATGATATATCGGGTATCTGCCAACCGTGTCATTGGGATTCTTCTCCAAATAGGCCAACAGGGAAGCGAGCTTGAAGGTGGAGCCCGGCTCGACCTTGGCGTTGAGCGCATACTCCATGCTCTCGGTGTAGTAAGAAGCGTCCGCAGCGGCACGGCGGAGGTTCGAAATGGCCTTGATTTCGCCGGTCTTGGTCTCCATCACGATGGCGCAGCCCCATTCAGCCCCCAGCTCCGAAAGTTTACGTGACAGCTCGTTATGCACAGCATGTTGAATCTCTAACTTAATGGTAGTATGGATGTTATAACCATCCGTCGGATCCAGACGGTCGCGAAGCGGCACCACAGCGTGGTTGAGCTCGAGGTATTTTTTACTGCCTTCCACCCCGGCCAGAATATCATTCATCGTATGCTCCAAACCGTACTGGCGGTCACCAGATTCCATTCCGAGCGTCCGTTTGGCCATCTCCCCGTAAGGGTTAATGCGCACATTGGCAGGCACATAGTTGAAATGGGTGTGGAGAATGCGCTTGCGCACGGTTTCGCCGGACTTCTCGTCCGGCACTTTCCGATAGAGATAGTCCCTGTTTTTGATAAAGGACGTGTCGGCGCCCGTCACCCATACACTCTCGTCCCATTCCTTCACCGGGAAAAGGGTCGCATAATGCTTTTTCTGGATATTGCCGACAAAAAACTGATAATAATAATCCGCGTTATATTTCGGAAAGCGATCCTTGAACTGGTAATAGAAATCATCTGCCAGACGGCGGAAAATCTCATCGTACGCTTTGGGGTTCTTCTTCAGCGTGTCGGCGTATTCCCTGGCGAATCCCTTGCCGTCAAAAGCGACCTCGAACACGGTGAAATTGGCGACCAGCACACGGCCGTGGTCATCGTAAATCTCACCCCGGACAGGTCTGAGCGAGTTCTCAAGAACGTAGCAATACTTGTTGAGAGCCCTCAGGCTATCCACCGTCCCCTTATCCAGCCCAATCAACTCCACGCACTTGTCGGGATCGCCAGAGGCAACGGCACGCTCCGCAATGGAGAGATAGAGAATTTTCGCCAGACAGGCGATTCCCACCAAAATCACCGCCAAATAGACGACGGTCATCCGCCGCAACGTGGAAGAAGACACCTCCGTTTTTTTATTTGTTCTCATGTTTCCTCTCCTTTCTGGTGAACCAACGGCGTTTCTCCACCGGCTTCGGCGTCTCCTTCACCGTATAACATTGTTTCTCGTCCGTGATATATCCCTTCTCCTGCATCCGCTGGATGAGGATTTTGTTCTTTTCGTAAGGGATAAACTGGTTGTTGGCCTTCAACTTGCTGATTTCCAGCTTATATGTATTTTCTAACTGATTGATTTCCTTCTCTTTGGCCCGGATCTGCTGTTCGCTGATGACCAGTGCCACCACCAGCACAAACAAGAATAAGAAATAGAAATACCAAGGGCGCATCTTCTTGTTCGCCAAAATCTCCCCGCCAAAAATGTTGGAGAAGAAATTGCCGAAACGGCTGCCTTTGGGTCGTTGTTCGTTATTGTTTTTAGACGCGGTTTCCATGATTGACGGGATTGATTTTCTCGGCGACGCGCAGTTTGGCGCTACGGGCGCGAGGATTAAGGTTAATTTCTTCTGTGTCAGGCACTATAGCCTTCCTTGTGACCAGTTTGAACGGAGACAGCGGGTTGCCGAAGAAGTCCTTCTCGACTTCGCCGCTGAAATTCCCCGCCCGCAGGAAGTTCTTCACCAATCGGTCCTCCAACGAATGGTAGGAGATAATCACCAAACGGCCGCCCACCTTCAGCGCGTCAACGGTCTGCTCCAAGAAAGCCTCCAAAACGGACATCTCCTGGTTGACCTCGATGCGGATGGCTTGGAAAATGCGGGAAAGGGACTTGTTCTCCTTGCCGCGGGGCAAGGTAGGTTTCAACACCTCCACTAGCTGCTGCGTGGTGGTAATTGACTGACTGTCACGAGCTTTCAGAATCCGGCGGGCCAAGGCGCGACCGTCCGACAACTCGCCGTAACGGTAGAAAACATCACTTAAGGCCTTCTCGTCGTACTGGTTGACCACATCTTGCGCCGACCGGCCCGTCTGATTGTTCATCCGCATGTCCAAAGCCCCGTCCTCACGGTACGAAAAGCCGCGTTCGGGCGTATCGAACTGATGGGACGAAACCCCGAGATCCGCGAGAATGCCATCGACAGGATAGGCTTGATGGTATTTCAGGAAACGACCGAGGTTCTTGAAATTGGAAGCAACGAATGTAAATCTTTCATCCTCAATCAGCTGCGATTGGGCATCGGCATCCTGGTCGAAGGCGACCAACCGGCCTTGCTGCAGTTTCTCCATAATGCAACGGGAGTGGCCGCCACCGCCGTAGGTGACATCCACATAAATCCCATCAGGATTGGTAACCAAGTAATCTACAGAAAGTTGTCGGAGTACAGGGTTATGATATTCCATTCGCGCCCTCCTTTTCCTCCATAAAGTGACCGAGGTGCATCTCCTCGTTAAGATTCTCCAGTTCTTCAGGAGTCATGTCGAACTTCTCGTGATAGGTCTTGCTATTCCACATTTCGATCTGCCCATTGTCAAGAATCATCACCAACTCTTTGTCTATGGAATACATATCCATCAAGGGTTTGGGTATCACGATGCGCTGCTGTGAGTCGCACTCCAACATGGCCGTGTTGCGCAGGAAGGCGTTGCGGTAAAGCTTTACACGCTTGAGGTTGCGGTCCAGCGAATTCATGTAGTCCATCTGCTTGCGGTAGGCCTTGTCCGACCACAGGGAGATGTATTCGCCGAAACCGTGGGTGACATAGAACGTTTTGCGCTCGTCCTCCGGCAACCTCTGCAACAGAGCCGCAGGCAGCTTCAGCCGCCCGCTCTTCTCTATCGAGACTTCCCAATATCCGTAGTCGATTGCCATAACGATTCTATGCCATTAAATTCCGGTGCAAAAATATAATTTTTATAAAGTGCATTTCCATAATCCCGCTTATATTTAACAACTATTGTTAAAAACAATAAATAGATGTCTGATTATCAGTATAATACATAGTGGAAATTTTTGGAAAAAAGTTATCAACACTAATGAACATCAACAATATCTTGTTGAAAAATAATTAGTTACAAAAATTAAGTTGATAACTCTATTAAACTTGTGATTGATAGGTAATTAGCTTAAAATTATGGCTGATTATGGAAATAGATGGATTCAAAAATCACATTTTATGGAAAAATATGGAAATAATTGGACCCACTAACCCACTAACCCATTAACCTATTAACCTATTAACCTACTAACCTACTAACCCATTAAAATTGTATTTTTGCCGCCATTGAAACAATCCTGTCAATGGCAAAACAGAATGCGATAGAATACCCCGACAATTACCGCGAGACAGCTGTGCTGATTGCCGTCTCGACCCCGAACGTGGCGGAGGAAAAGACGATGGAGTACCTCGACGAGCTTGCCTTCCTGGTGGAGACAGCCGGCGGCGTCTGCGTGCAGAAGTTCATCCAAAACCTCGCGCACCCCGACACGCGCACCTATTTCGGCTCAGGCAAGATCCGCGAAGTGGCCGACTATGTGCACGAACACGACATCGACATGGTGGTGGTGGACGACGAGCTACCGCCATCGCAACAGCGTAACATCGAGGAACTTACAAAATGCAAGGTGATGGACCGCACACACCTCATCCTCGACATCTTCGCCAAGCACGCGCAGACGGCGCACGCCAAGACGCAAGTGGAGCTGGCACAATACAAATACCTGCTGCCACGCCTGACGGGCATGTGGACACACTTGGAGAAACAACGCGGCGGTATCGGCATGCGCGGTCCCGGTGAGAAGGAAATCGAAACGGACCGCCGCATCATCCGCGACCGTATCTCATTGTTAGAAAAAAGGTTGAAGGAAATCGACAAACAGAAGAAGACCCAGCGCGGGCATCGCGAGCAGTTCGTCAGAGTGGCGTTAGTGGGCTATACCAACGTAGGCAAATCGACCATCATGAACCTGCTGAGCAACTCCGAGGTCCTTGCCGAAAACAAGCTCTTTGCCACCCTCGACACGACCGTCCGCAAAGTGGTGTTCCAAAATCTTCCATTCTTACTATCGGATACCGTGGGGTTCATCCGCAAACTCCCGCACGGACTGGTGGAGTCCTTCAAATCGACATTGGACGAGATTCGCGAGACGAACCTGCTGCTGCACGTGGTCGATATCAGCCACCCGGACTTCGAGGAGCAGATTCAGACGGTGCAGAAAACCCTCGACGAGATTGACTGCGGGAACAAGCCCACCATCATCATTTTCAACAAGATAGACCAATACTCTTGGGTAGAGAAGGCCGAAGACGACCTCACGCCCAAAACAAAGGAAAATATCACCTTAGATGAGCTGAAAGCCACCTGGATGGCGAAACTCGGCCCGAAAACGCTCTTCATCTCCGCCAAAACGAAGGAAAACATCAACGAAATGCGCGATTTCCTGTACGAGGAGATCAAGAAGTTGCATATCCAGATTTATCCATACAATAATTTCCTATATTAGGCAACAGATTATGGCGGCTAACCGCTAACTACTAACTGCAACGGAGCTCGTGCCGTGGCTCACGGGTTGCACCAGAATCTTCGTCGGAATCTTCTCCGCAAGTACATCCAAGTGGCTGATAATGCCGATGTTACAGTGTACGATGTGGTGCAATTGCTGCAACGTGTTCACCACGGTATCGCAGAGGGTGCTGTCTAACTGGCTGATGCCTTCGTCGATGAAGAGGAAGTCGGAGGAGATACCCTGCATGGCGAGATTGGAAAGTCCTAACGCAAGGGCGATGGAGATAAGGAAGCTTTCGCCGCCGGAGACCATCTCCACGGGGCGCGGGGCGTCACTCAAGTACTTGTCCTTCACCAAGATCATCAGCTCACGACCGGCACCGGTGAGTTCGTAGCGGTCGGAAAGCATCCCAAGGAAATAATTGGTGTTGTCGAGCAGCTTCTGCAGGAGGAAGCTCTGTGCGATTTTTCGGAATTTGCTGCCGGTGCTGTCGCCGAAAACGTTGCTGAGCCGCTCCCACTGGTTCTTTTCCTGCTGTAATGCATCCAATTTACGGAGAGTTTCGGCATATTGTTTCTTGTTGCGTTCGTCTTCCGACAATATGTGACGAATTTGGCCAATAAGCTGCGCTTTTTCGTTCTTTAGTTGGTTTTTTGACGTAATTGTCGCTTCAATTTGTTCGAAATCTTCTCCTTCCGAGAAAGCAGGTTTCGATTCCTGATGCTTCTGCAAGGAAGACTGCGATTGTTGCCATTTTCCGAAAGCGGTTTGCACATTGTTCTGCGCAGTTGTCTGTTGCTCCCGCCGTTGTGCAATGGTTTCTCGGGAGGTATTGGTCAAACGGGTTAAGGTATCTTCTTGAATATCGGGGTGCTCGGAATAGAAAGCTTGTAGCAAAGACTCCTTTTGGGCAATGTCGGAACGCAAATTTGTCAAATTCTGGGACAAAACGGTGCACTTCGGGGCAAATTCTGCCCATTTGTCCACCAAATATTCAACAGATTGCGGCTTTTCAGCAGTCGGCCAGTCGAAAAGCGACCGCACTTGCTGTTGGTTGCGTTCTATTTGCTGTTGTTCATTCCGTAGTTTTTCTGCCGATTCCTGCAGTTTTGCCATCTTTTCTTGCGATTTGGCATAGACATTGGCCTCGTTAGTCAGATTTTGTGCGGTCTGCACCGGACTTTCGATCCATTTGGGATAAGCCGTGGCCAAAAACTCAGAGATGGCTGTCTCCAGTTCGGACTGTTGTTTTTCTTCTTCCTGCCATCTCGTATGCAAAGCCTTGTTCTCTTCCTCTAATTTAGTCGTTTGCAGTTCGGTTTCGTGATAGTCTTTTTGTAGTTTTTCCTGCTGCTTCTTCAGCTTTTCCAATGCTGTATTAACCTTGTCGATTTGCTGAGTGGTTTTGCGCGAATAATTGATTTTCCACTCCAATTTTTTCAGATTAAGCTCGTTTTCAGCGACTTTCTGGTTGATCTGATCCTGTATGGTTTCATTGACGAGGATTTGCAGTCGTTGGCAGAGGTCTTTCAGGGCAGACAAATCGGTGTTTAGTTTTTGCTTTTTGTGATGCAGGTCGGTTGTACGTAATTGCACGTCGGATTCGACCGTTTTGTGTCTTGTAATCGTCTCATCGAGTTGTTTTTTGGCTGAAGCCACTGTTTTTTTCGCGTCATCTAATTCCTTTTTGAGTTTTATAACGCTCTCTTCCGCCGCTTCGTTGGTCAGTAGTTGCGCGACCTTCTGACCGCACACGGGGCAGATGTCCCCTAATTGGAGGGTGGCACGCACTTGCTTCGCGAAATCGTGCACACTCTTAGCAGCAGAATCATAGACATTTTGAGCAGCCTCCTGTGCCCTTTGCGCTTTTGCGTATTCTTCCTGATCATGCTGCTCTTGAGCCGTCAACATCTCCTTCTGTTGTTGCTTCTCTTCAAGGGCATTCTTGAGTTCCTTGATTTCATTCTGCTGATTCTTAAGCGTTTGTACAGACTTGCCGGCTTCATTCAAATCGCGTTGGACATCCTTTTGCTGGGATTGCAACATCGTCAATTGACCCAAATCGTACGCCTTGGCTTTCTCTTTCAGCTCGTTCAACTCCTTCTCAAACTTGTCAATTTCCGACTGCATTTGACTGTTTTCCGCTTGCTTTTGCGCTATAGTATGTTCGGAATTGGCCAAAACCAACGAATTCTGACGATATTTGTCTTTGTTTTTGTCAATAGTCTGACCCAATTGGGCATACTGCTTGAGTTTTTCGGAGAGCGACTGTGCGTTGGCAAACGTTTCGGTTTTGTATGCCTGTGCCAGGAGGCTATCATGCAGTTGCTGCCTCGAAGCCTCGGTTTGAGAAAGGGTCTCCTTCAAGAAAAGGTATCCTGCCGTAAGTTGCTGGTATTGAATCTGATATTCATTTTCAGATTGGGCCAATTCTGTAGCGTTCAGCCACAATTTGCGCAACTCAAGCAGGATATTGCGCTCGGTTTCGGTCTGCTCCCATTGGGTGATAAACTGACGCACCTTCTGATTCTCTTCGGAATCCAATTTCTCTCTCGCCTCTTTCCACAGTTTTTCAGAGCCTTCCGCATCTTTCTGTAAATTAGCCAATTGCTTAATCCAGTTCGATTTTTGGTGGTAACCATCCAGTTCCGATTGCAGCTGTTTGTTTTCGTCTTCGATGGCGCTGATCTGTGCCTGGTATTCCGCGGTTTGCTCATCATTCAAGCGCACGATGTTCTCATTTTCGCGGTTCAGATTCTCGTAATCTCTCTTCTTGAGGTTGTATTTCTCGTAGATCTTGCGGCCAAGTTCGGAGAAAACGCTGGTATCCGTGAGTTTTTCGAGGATTTCGGCCTTGGCGTTCTGGTCGCTCTTCATGAACTTGGTGAACTCGCCCTGCGCGAGCATCGTGGTGCGGCAGAACTGCTCGTATGTTAATCCCGTAACTGTAATCACCTGTTGCTCAACCTCTTTCACCTTACTCCATTGGCCATTTTCAGAAGTCAGCGACCATTCGATGTTGTTCAGATTGCCATTCCGATTGATGGAGAAAGCGGTCTTGGCCGTATAGGTAACGCTGTCGTTCCCAACGAATTGCAATGCACAGTAGCCTTCTTTTGTGCCGCGTTTCAGATACTGTCGGAGATCGTTGATGGCGATACCTTTGGCACGGTCACTGAACTGGAACTCCGGGTCTTGGTACTGGTTTTCCTTTTTCTCTGTAATGCTCTGCAGTCGAGGGGTTTTGCAGAATAGGGCCATGCAGATTGCGTCGAGGATGGTGCTTTTACCCGCGCCCGACGGTCCCCAAATCATGAAAATGTGCTGGTCTTGGGGCATCAGATGCTCGAAATCGATGACCGTATCCGCAATGGAGTTGATGTTTTTTATCGTCAGTTGTTTGAATTTCATTTTGTTACGATTAGTGGGCAGTGAATGGTGATTAGTGAACAGTCTATCGTTATAGAGTTTGGCTATCCCTAACTTCTTGTATTACGGCGTGGAGCATCTCCTTCAAAGTGTCGTCCATTTCCACGCCGTTGGAGTCGCGGAAATAGCGCTCGGCGATCTCCAACGGACTCTTTTCCTTGAATTCCGACAGGTTGAAGTCGGGTTTTTCCATTGAACTGCCACCTTTAACGGCAGGGCGGGTGCACTTGTAGTCGCAGTAGAGGAGATTTTCGCCCTTTTCAAGAATGGCACGGATGCGGTTCTCCGTGTCGGAAGGCAACCGCTCCACCGACAAGATGTTGACCTGCACATAGCCCTGACTGTCGGGAAGATTGTTTTCCAAATAAGTAAGTGCCTCCTCCAATGGGGTGGGCTTGGACGGGATGACGTAGAATTTCCGCAGCGGTACCAGCTCGATGGTCTTGATTGTCGGTGCTTCTCCGTGATGGTCAAGGGTTACCACCGTTACCGAATGCGGAAATTGCTCTTTGAAATTGAGCTGCACGGGACTCCCGCAATAGCGAGCCTTACCGTTGCCCAACGTCTGCGGCGTGTGGATGTGCCCTAATGCAAAATAGTCGTAGTAATTCTCTATATCACTGAGACTCATGCTGTTGATACCGCCAACGATGTCCCGACCGTTGAAAGTAGTGCTTTCGTGCGCGGAGAAAATGGCATTTCCGATGGTGGTGTGTCCCATCAATATGACGGGCAAATTTTGGACATTTCGTGCGACAATCTCCTTTAATATAATGTTGTATAAGTCGTTCTGGTAATCGGGGATATATGGAACCGCCGCAATCCAACCTTTCCCGGGTATTTCGATGATGTGCTTGTCGAGCTGGTATTCCCCCCCCACCCTTTCCGCCGCGCCGACGAAATAGGTGTTCACGCGCTTCCACACGCCCGACATGCTTTCGATGCGCGAGCTGCTATCGTGGTTTCCAGCGGTAAGGACAAGCGGCATCTCAGGGGCTATATCACAGATTCTGAGCAGATTATCGGAAAGAAAACGCATGGCCGTATTGCTCGGAGTGTTCTTGTCGTAGAGGTCGCCGCTCACGATGAGCGCGTCAGGATGTTCGCGCTCGATGATGCGGCACAACTGGTCGAGGAAGTGCTGATGTTCTTCCTGCCTGTCATAGTGGAAGTTAAGGACCTGCCCGATGTGCCAGTCGGAGGTGTGAAGTATCTTCATAACC
>Ga0310690_10004144_pt1 | contig 20941 bp, 21 predicted proteins | sample AusTroGonzalo_MG_2_FD_207661 | JGI IMG/M metagenome (GOLD analysis project Ga0310690, IMG submission 207661) | Bovine rumen microbial communities from tropical cattle in Woodstock, Queensland, Australia - Gonzalo_04 (v2) (version 2) | ecosystem: Host-associated > Mammals > Digestive system >... | reverse complement strand
GCGATTAATGGAGCGCTTGAAGTAGTTGTCTCAAAAGAAATTATTGAAGAATACAGCGAACTTATTGAAAGAATCTCTGACAAATATTCGGGAAAAAAAGAAAATTTTTCCTTAAATGAATTTATTTCGATATGCCGTCTTGTTAGTCCGACACGCAAAATTGACGTCTGCCGTGACCGCGATGACAACAAATTTCTGGAATGTGCTGCGGAAGCGAAATGCCTGTATGTTGTCAGCGGCAACAACGATTTGCTTGCTTTGGAACGTTTTGAAGACATAGAAATCATAACTGTTACAGAATTTTTTGACCGATTCTTTAAATTCTGAGTTAACCATAAAAAATCATTGATTTTTATCGTAGTGTTCATGGGTTTCACCGGACTCATCACAGTGCCGTGGTAAATTCACATCATCAATTTCTATAATTTCCTCTCGCATTTTTCCAAAATTTGACTATAATATACTGGTTTTTACGGAATGGAGGTGAAAATGAGCTTCGAGGTTTTCGAAAAAGCGTTGAGCGCACTAACTACAGAACAGCAGACGATAATCTACAATTTAGTTGTTTCGCTCGGAAACATGAATGAAAACAAGCATGAAGAAAAAGGCGGAATGTCTAAAGAAGAAACGATGAGGTTGTTCGAAAAATTCAATGGTTGCATCAAAAGTGACAAACAGATCGATGCACGGCAGGAATATCTTGAATACCTTGACGAGAGGTATGGGGTATGAAGAATATCTTTGTTGATACGAATATTATTCTTTATTATCTCACGCCGAATAATCCGTTTCATGAGAAAGCCTCGCTGCTTATAAAAAAGTGTCTTGCCAAAAAACTTAACGGTTTTGTTTCCGCACACTCGCTGACAGATATTTTTTACATCACAAGAAAGTTTTTTTCGGTTGCAGACAGAAGAGAGTTTTTACTTTTGATAGTTTCAAACTTTCAAGTAATTGCTGAAGATCAGGAAGATTTTTTTGAAGTTCTTAACGATCCGGCATTTTTTGATCTCGAAGACGGTTTACAGATGAAGTGTGCTGAGAACGCTGATCTTGATTACATCGTTACCGAAAATCTCAAAGATTTCAAAAACTCTAAAATTCCGGCAATCAGTATTGATGAAGCACTGAAAAAACTTTGAAAACCCACGTATTTAACTCAAAAACTGCCTGCGTAAACTCTTGCATTTTTTTTGAAATTTCTTAAAATACCGCGGCTTTTTTAGAGCAGTCTTAATGGAGGAAAAAATGGCTGAAAACAAAGCTCAGGAACAAAAAACCGTTCCGCAGATGGACGAAAACGAGATCATAGCCCGCAAAAAAGAGAAAGTTAAAATGCTGCGCGAAGAGGGGATCCACCCTTACGCAAATAGTTTCGCTCCCGATTCGACGGTAGAAAAGGTCGTTGAATACTGCAAGACCCAGACGAAGGAAGAGCTTGAGCAGACTGGCAAACCGCTTGAATTCGCCGTTGCTGGCAGGATCATGTTCCTTAGAGTCATGGGAAAACTCGCGTTCGCAAACCTGAAAGACGAGACTGGTTCGATCCAGGTTCTTTTCGCAAAGGATTTTCTCGGTGAAGATTTCGCGAAATTCAAAAAATCGTTCGATGTCGGCGATATCGTTTGGGTAAAAGGCGAAGTTTTTGTTACAAGAACCGGCGAATACTCGATTCTGGCGCACAGAACTGAGCTCCTCACCAAAAATATCAGGCCGCTTCCCGAAAAATTCCACGGACTTACCGACAAGGAGCTTCGTTACAGACAGCGTTACCTCGACCTCATCATGAACGATGACGTAAGAGAGACTTTCAAAAAGAGAGTCAAAATCATCAATTTCATCAGAACCTACATGAACAATGCAGGTTTCATGGAAGTCGAAACTCCGATGATGCACCCGCTCGTCAGCGGCGCGGCTGCGAAACCTTTCATCACGCACCACAACGCGCTCGACATTCCGCTTTACATGAGGATCGCGCCCGAGTGCTACCTCAAAAGGCTTCTCGTCGGCGGACTCGGCAAAGTTTACGAGATCAACCGCAGCTTCAGAAACGAGGGAATGGACCTCAAACACAACCCCGAATTCACGATGATGGAGTTCTACTGGCCTTATGCGACTTACGAAGACCAGATCCGCTTCACGCAGGAGATGATAAGCAAACTTTGCGTTGAGATAAACGGCTCGACCGAAGTCGAATACGACGGAATGAAGATCGATTTCAAAGCTCCGTGGAACAGAATGACGGTCGAAGAAAGTATAGTAAAATCGGGCATCTGCACCGAAGAAGACCTCAAAGACAGAGAAAAACTCATTGAAATAGGCGTCAAAAACGGTCTCGACAAGGCAACGCTTGAAGGAATGTCACGCTACAAGATCATCATGGAATTCTTTGACAACTTCGTCGAAGAGCACCTTATCCAGCCGACATTCATCACGAAATATCCGACCGAAGTGAGCCCGCTTGCACGCAGAAACGATGAAAACCCCGAATACACAGACAGATTCGAGCTTTTTGTCGCAGGAAGAGAGCTTTCCAACGCATTCAGCGAACTCAACGACCCGAAACAGCAGTACGATTCGTTTGCGGCTCAGGTCGAAGCTAAAAAAGCAGGCGACGACGAAACGATAGACATGGACAGCGACTACATCCGCGCCCTTGAATACGGAATGCCGCCGGCAGCAGGACAGGGAATCGGCATCGACAGACTTGTCATGCTCATGACCAATTCACCGAGCATCCGCGACGTCATCCTTTTCCCGACGATGAAACCCGAAAAATAAATTATAACCTGATTCTTTCAATAGATACGCATCTTGCCGGATTAAGTTCGAAATCAGCGATTATTCCTTCGATTTTTATATCGTTTTTTGCCGGAACGAAATGCTGCGGGATATTCGTGAGATAGCCTGTGATGCTCTCTTTTTCGTTGAAGCCGAGAACAGAAAAGAATGAACCGCAGCGGCCTAAATCGGTGATGTAGCCCGTTCTTCCGTTGATTATTTTCTCGTCCGAAGTCTGGACATGGGTGTGGGTGCCGAAGAAAAGTTCGATTTTATCCGAGAGATAGAAGCCGAACGCCTCTTTTTCGGCGGTAGCTTCGGCATGAAAGTCAAGAACGATTATGTCGGCGCCGTCCAAGCGCATCTTTTCGATCTCTTCGACAGCTTTTTTGAAAGGGTTGTCGATCGGCGGCATGAAAACCGTTCCGAGAAGGTTCAGAACTCCGACTTTTATTCCCGTTTTTTCGTGGGTTATGACGACTGAACCTTTTCCAGGAAGATCGTCGGGATAGTTCGCCGGACGGAGGACATATGGGGTTTTATCGATAAACGAATAAATTTCGGACTTGTTCCAGATGTGGTTTCCCGAAGTTATGACGTCTACTCCGCACGAGTGCAGAAGAGTCGCGTGCTTTTCCAGAAGTCCCGCTCCGCCCGAAGTGTTTTCGCCGTTCGCAACGACAAAATCTGCTTTATAATCTTTAATGATTTTAGGCAGTTGTTCTTTGACAAAGTTTCTTGCGTGTCTTCCGACTATGTCACCTAAGGCAAGGATTCTGAAAGCCATTTTACTGAGCGGTTGCGATGACTCTTGTTTCTCTTATAACGATGACCTTGATCTGTCCCGGGTAGGAAAGGTCTGTCTCGATCTTTTTCGCGATGTCGGTCGCAAGGGTGTAAGCGTTCTCGTCGTTGACTTTTTCAGTGTCGACCATGACTCTGAGTTCTCTTCCAGCCTGGATAGCGAACGATTTGTCGACACCGGGGAAGGAGTTCGCGATGTTTTCAAGGTCTGCAAGTCTCTGAACGTAAGCCTCGGCCATCTCTCTTCTTGCGCCGGGTCTTGCGCCGCTAAGAGCGTCGGCAGCCGAAACGATGAAATCGAGAACCGTTTCGGGTTTGACTTCGCCGTGGTGAGCCGCGATCGCAGCGACGATCCTGTGCTGCTCGCCGTATTTTTCCGCAAGTTTCGCACCGATCGAAGCGTGGCTTCCTTCGATTTCGTGGTCAACAGCTTTTCCGATATCGTGGAGAAGTCCCGCGCGTTTCGCGTTTTTGATGCTGTTTGCGCTGCAGCCGAGTTCAGCCGCGATCTCTCCTGCGAGGAAAGCCGCTTCAACAGAGTGTTTCCAGACGTTCTGGCCATAGCTTGTTCTATATCTCAATCTTCCTACAAGAAGAACGAGTTCGGGATGAAGTTTGTGGATCCCGAGGTCGAAAACAGCCTGGTCGCCGGCCTCTTTGATCGCTTTCCAGACTTCTTTCGTGCATGCGTCGAAAACTTCTTCTATTCTGCCGGGGTGGATCCTGCCGTCGGCGATGAGTTTCTGAAGCGTGAGCGAAGCGATCTGGCGTCTGATCGGGTTGAAATTGCTGATTACGACTGCTTCAGGCGTGTCGTCGATGATAAGATCGACACCGGTGATCGACTCGATCGCGCGGATGTTTCTTCCTTCGCGGCCGATGATTCTTCCTTTCATCTCGTCGTTCGGAAGGCTCACGGTCGTGACGGTGTTTTCAACGACATATTCGCCTGCGTAACGCTGGATCGCGGTCGAAAGGATCTCCTTGCTCTTCTTTTCGGCGTCTTCGACCATAGCGTCTTCGATCGCCTTGATTTTTTTCGCGGCGTCATGTTTCGCTTCATCCTCGATTTTCTGGATGAGGATCTCTTTCGCCTCGTCCTGAGTCATTCCGGCGATCCTTTCAAGCTCGGAATTTACTTCCTCAAGCTTTTCCTCAAGCTGAACACGCTGTTTGTCGAGGAAAATCTCGTCGTCTTTCTGTTTTTTCTCAATAGTTTTAAGCTCTTTTTCCTTGACGATGTTGAGTTCGTCACGCTGGGTGAGCTGTTCCTCGCGTTTGTTGAGCCTTCTTTCGCGCTCTTTGAACTCCTTCAGAAGTTCGTTTTTCGAATTTTCCGTCTCTTTTTTGCCTTCAAGAACGATTTCCTGTGCCTTGATTTCGGCCTCTTTCACAACTTTCGCGGCCTCGTCTTTAGCGTTGCTGAGTTCTTTGTTGGCTTTTTCCATTTTTTCTTTGAAAACGAGCGATCTTGACATCGCCCAAAGTACGGCACCGAGCAAAATTCCAATAATAAGAAAAATTATTGAAGTAATGTCCATGTTCGTCTCCCTTTTAGTTGTTTATAATAATCCTCTCATCTGTCGCGACTGCGTCAAGCCGTTCGTCAAAAGGCTCCGAAAAGCCTTCCTCCACGATCTGAAAATCAAAAGCGACACCGAGAGTCCTTGCATTTTTGTTTTTATATTTAAGGGTAGAATCGTAAAAACCTCCGCCGTAACCGATCCGTTCGCATTTTTCCGAAAAAGCGACTCCCGGAACGATAAAAAGGTCGATATTTTCGATTCCGATTTTCGGAAGAGTCGTTTTCGGTTCGGGAATGTTGAAACTTCCCTTTTCGAAATCGTCCATATTTTTTGCTTCGTAAAACGAGAGTTTTTTCGTTCCGTTTTCGACACGCGGGAAGAGAAAACGCTTGCCGCCGCGCCCGAAAAGCGGCAGGATATCGACCTCGTTCTTTATCGGGACATAAAGCGCTATATTTTCGGAATTTTTGAAAAAATCCAATAAAATCAGAGAATTGACGATTTTTTCACTTAAAAGATCGACTTCATTTTTTGATAGTTTTTTCCTGCGTGCCAAAATTTCGCGGCGGAAAACGGATTTTTCCAACTTATGTAAAAGCCTTGCGGCTCCTCCGAGTCAAATATATATCAACATCCGAAACCAAGCGGATGAACTTGGCGGCAACTTATTAGAATAAAAAATAAATGTCAAATTTTATTTAATTATATCTAATTTTTTTCAATCTGAATCAATTTTTACCCTCAAAGATGCGGGACCGAATTCAAGAAGAAGGCTTTCCGATTTTCCCGTATTTGTGTCCAGATATTTGAGATAAGTATCTGATTTTTCATCGACAAAGTAATAAATTCTGCCTGTTTTCGGGCTGAAATCTATCGGATTTGCCGCAAAAGCGTTGATACCGGAATCAATTTTTGTCACTTTTCCGTCTTCCGGGAGATATTCCAGCAGATTGTTTTCCCATTTTGACGAATTGTTTGAAAAAATGATGTAAAATCCGCCGTTATCGGCAATTGAGACATCGACAAAATCGCCGTCGAGAATATTGTTTTCCTCTGCCGATTCACGCAGGACGACTTTTACCTCATAAGTTTCGATATTCATCTGGAGAAGCGCACCGTCCCGTTTCTGCCAGTTGCCCGTCGCAACGAAATAGATATGGTTTTTATCGACTTTTGCGTTGTATTCGATTTTGCCGGTCGGATTCTTGAGCGGGAGTTCAACTCTTTTTATCGAATAATCTTCTAGATTTACGACTGCAATTTCCCCTTTGTCGGAAACTGCGTTGTCGTTGAGATTCTGAAGCGCAACAAAAAGTTTTTTTCCTACGACACGCATTTTTGCCGGTGTCGCCGATTCATTGTCGCTTATTTCAAGTTCGGAAACAGATGATTCCGCCCCGCCCTTTTTAAGAATAAAAACCTTATTTGAATATTTTTTGTGTGCATCGTAAGTGTCTGAATTTAAAGCAGAAACTACATATTCATCTTTGAACGGATTATAAACCGTATCCTGCATGTTTATGTAAACATCCGGTTTTATTTTGATTTCCCGTTCGAACTTAAAATCCTGCGTGAAAAAATAAAGCGAGGAGGATTTATCCCTTCCTACGACTGCGAAACCTGAACCGAAAACAGCTAGATTGAGATCGGCGCCGTCAACGCTTCCCATGCCGCCATCCACCGGAATTTCCTTGAAATCACCGAGTTTTTCATCTTTTGCATAGAAAACTTTTCCGCTCATCGGCACATCGTAGCCGCCGGTTTCCGCAACAATTATATGCGTTGCGGTTATTTCAGGCTCATTGATTTCATTGTCATCGGCATCGTCAATTTCAAAAGGATCGACATCCATCGATTCTTCCATTTCGGGCAAATCGGGAAGCGTTGCTTCACATCCGGCGAAAAACGCCAACAAAATCAATAGCAAGACAAAAAAATCACTTTTTTTCATAATTTTGCCGGCCCAAGCGAATCCGCGATCTCGGTTTTCACAAAATCATACATTCCGGGATTTGAAGCAATGATCGTTTTGCCGACAATATAGTCGCTTCCGCCTGAAAAATCAGTAACGATTCCGCCGGCTTCCTTCACGATCAGCGAGCCTGCCGCCACATCCCACGGAGACAAACCCGCTTCGTAAAAAAAGGCGAATTTTCCGCAGGCAGTGTAGACCAGATCCGTCACTGCGGACCCCAGTCTTCTCATAGCCCGCGTCTTTTGGACCATGCTGCAGAAAACCGGCAGGGTTCCCGTTCCGCCGTGCTGCGTGATGTCGGCAAAACCTGTCGCACCTACACAGTTTATCGGCTCACGATCCTGATTTACCGATATTTTTTCGCCGTTGAGATAAGCTCCCCTCCCCTTTTCAGCCGCAAACATTTCGTTTGTGACCGGCAGAAAACAGACCGCCAGATCGACTTCAACGCCGTCGTAATGCGCTATCGAAATGGCAAAAGGGGCGATTCCGGCAATGAAATTGGTCGTTCCGTCGATCGGATCGACTATCCATGATGCTTCTGAAAGTGCCGTGCCGGGATTGAACTCTTCGCTTAAAAACTTGATATCGTCGACTGTTTTAAGCGATTCAATAAGCATTTTTTCGACAGTGATGTCGGCTTCCGAAACGAGATCGCACTTTGACTTGAAAGACTTCTTCAGTTCAGGCGAACAGAAAAACTTTCCGGCAATAACGCCGGCTTGTTCAGCTATTTTTATGATTTTTGAGAGCCTGTCAGAGAGTGTGTTCACGCAACTTTTCCACAGAATTGAGAAGAACGCCCTGAAGATAGGAATTTTCCTCGTCGGTGAGGTTTCCCTTCGTTTTTTCTTCAAGCATTTTAAGAAGTCCGATATTGAATTTCGCAATTTCGATATTTTCGTTCATTCCGCCGACACCCTTGACTTTGATTTCACCCAGATTCAGAAGAATTGCCGAATAAACAGATGAAACAAGGCTTTCAAACGACGGACTGACGATTGACGAAAGCTCGGATTTTGTTTCCTTTTCCATCATTGCCTCTAATAATTTCTCTTGATGCCGGCTTCCTTGATGAGGGCCTCTTCGTCTATCGTGTCGTATTCGGTGCACTCTTCGAGACTGTCGAGATATTTCTTGTATTCTTCTTCGGTTATCTCACCGCTTTTGAATTTTCTTTCAAGCGTTCTGGTATCGAATTCCTTCATTTCATTTTTCTCGTTCATCACTTTCTCCTATTTAAAATTGATTTTTAACGTCGCACCGTCATCGCCGCCGCCTTTATTGGCTGTTACGGCAAAATATGTTCCGACACCGGCTCCAGCAAGAACTACGACGCCGACAACTGTCCAGAGCCACCACTCTTTGTAAACCGGCTTTTTCTCCTTTTTGTCACTTTTTTCAGCTTCTTCATTGCCGTCAGACGCAAGAAGATCGACCTCTGCAGCAAAAACATCGGAAATCGACTTGTATTCGTAAGGATCGTTGATCAAAGCCTTGTTGAACTCTTTCAATGAAGCCGAGTCTGCCGCAGCGCCCTTTTCCGGCAGATCCAGAACAGCTTCCGATTTCTTGTATTCGCGTTTTTCCCTGTCAATCATATAACCGGTGTAGTTAAGTCTTTCGTCTGCACCGAGCTTTGCCTTTACGACAAGAACATTGCTGACATTCAGATCTTTTGCAATTTCCATCGACTTGCTGAACATGGCAGCCTGTCCGAAATCCGACTTTATCTCTTTTTCTGCTTCGAACATCGGCGCAGCCTGGGAATATTTCGTGATTGTTTCGCTGATCGAAGCCGTTCTTCCCTCTTTGACATCGATCGTGCCGCCCGCATCGCGGTAGCCGTTCTTGTGGATGCGGTAATAATGTTTGCCGTTGCTTACTCCGCGCAGGATCGTCGGTGTGATTCCTGCGATTTTACCGTCAATGAAAATCAGCGCGCCGTCAGGATTCGAAGCGACCCGGACCGAACCTTTCGCCGTTTTGCCGAGATTGTTTTTTACATTGTTGAAAGCGGAAACGACTTCCGAAACGAATTCCGATTCATCCGGCTGACCGTCAGGATTTATCGAAATGTATGCCTTGAAATAATTTTCAGCCTGCCTGTCTTCATCGAGAAGTTTGTTGCTTGCCCCGAGATAAAAAAGGACATCGCTGAACAGTTTCATATCGGCGACCGTATCGATATTGTCCTCAAGATATTTCAGAACGGACTGGAATTTTTCAATGGCATCTTCCTGATTGTCTTCTGCGTAAAGAGCTTTTCCCGCTTCGAAATCTTTCTTTATTCTTTTCATATCCGATTTTGCGGTCGAAGCAACCGTAAAAAGCTCGGCTTCTGTTCCGACATAATCGTAATCGCTTGAATTTTCGAGCTGTTTTGCCGTTTCAGCGGCAACATGCGAAGCGCTTTTCAGCGTATGTGAATCTTCGAAAAAATAAAAAGCTATAATCTTTTTGCCGTTCGAAGCGGAAACTTCTTCTTCCGAATCTTCAGATTCTGCCGATTTTTTTGCAGCGGGAGCTTCTTCCTCGTCCTCTTCGCTTTCAGAATCTTCCGAATCCTCGGCTTCATCATCCTTTTCAGGCTTTTTCACGTCCTCTTCTTCCGATTCTTCATCTTCCTCGTCTTCATCGGATTCATCACTTTTCGCTTTCTTTTTGTCGGATTTATTGTCTTCTTCGTCTTCCTCGTCTTCCAGACCGAGATCCAGTTCGTCAAGTTCAAGGTCGTCATCGGCACGAAGTTCTGCCAGAGAAACACCGGCCGGAGTCAAAGAAAGAAAAGAAAAAGCAACAAGTACGGAATAAACAATCAAACTTCTCATTTTATATCTCCGCAAACATCAAAAAAACCTGATTTCTATACTTAAAAATTTTTAACAGTCAAATAAAGAGGCATTTTTTTCGCAAAGAAGTAGCTTCTCTGCCGATTTTTGATTTTTCATTGCATTTTTATTTGCCGCGGCTATCATTTTTTGCTTTTTGAGGAGGAAACTATGAACCAGTGGTATCAGATAGCGCTTCCGAAAGACTGTCCGACCGACAAATTTCTTGAAATTGACGGTTTTCTGGGCAGCGAGGAAAAGGAAAACGCTGTGATTCTCTATTTTGAAAAGAACGAAAATGTCAGAAATCAGCTGCAGGAATACAACATTTCGGTTATTTCCGACGGTGACTGGAAGGAACTCTGGCGCGAATATTTCGTTCCGATAAAAATCGGCTCCCTTACGGTCGTTCCGCCGTGGAAAAAAGACGAAGGCGACATCATCATCAATCCGGCCCGCGGATTCGGAACAGGACATCACGAAACTACGAAACTGGCTCTCGGTTTTGTCGAGGAACTGCTTAAAAAAGACAGTGAAATCAAGACATTGATTGACGTAGGTACCGGTTCCGGGATACTTGCGATAGCGGCCGAAAAACTGAAAACCGGAATCGTGGCGACCGCAATTGACAACGACCCCGACGCACTCGAAAACGCAGCCGAAAACATCGAACTCAACGGCGTTTCAGGCATCGAACTGAGCGGCGAACCACTTTACACTTTCAACGGGAAATACGATCTCGTCATCGCGAACATAATTTCTTCTGTCCTCTACTTTCTTTCGGACGATCTCAAACGCCTGACTTCGAAATGGCTGATACTTTCTGGCGTTCTGACAAGCGAATCGCCCGTTTTCACGGAAAGGATGGGACTTCAGGACTTTGAACTTGTAGCAAAAAAAGACGAAAACGAATGGAGTGCATATCTTTTGAAAAGGAGGGAAAAATGAAAGAATTCTTCAAAAATCTGAAAAATGTTTTTGACGCTTTGACAAAGTTTCAGTTCATGCGTTTCTGTGTGACGGGAAGCCTCGGCGTCATCACATATCTGCTTGTCTCTTATATTTTCAGGAGAATGTTGAATATCGACCCAGAAGCAAACGGATTGACAAGCAAGATACCGCTGATTCCCGGCTTTATCGCATCGGTGATCCAGAACTATTTCCTGAACCATTTCTGGACTTTCGGAAAAGAAACCGAAAACCACAGGGTTTCCTTCAAACTTTTCGGCAAATTCTGCGGCGTATGCATGTTCTCACTCATTCCGAGAATCTTTTTTTATTTCATACTTTACAATATGGTTTTCTCTCAGAACAACTCTTTCATTGCTGCGCTCGGCGGCATTGTAGCGGGAATGTTCACAAACTTCTTCGGCAGCAAATTTGTCGTTTTCAGATTTAAGGAAGACACAAAGAAACTCAGCAACGAAGCAGCATAAATGTTTGATTTCTTTAAATATTCCGCCGCAGGCAACGATTTTGTAATCGTCAATGAAAACGCGCTCGGTCCGTTTGAACTGACCACTCAAAACATCGTCAGGATCTGCGACCGCAGATTCGGGGTCGGAGCGGACGGGATCCTGCTTCATTCGAAGCCTGAAAGCGGGGATGCACACGCGAAAATGACGATTTTCAATAGCGACGGATCAACCGCCGAAATGTGCGGCAACGGGATCCGCTGTTTCGCGCTTTACCTAATCAGAGACTGCGGCCTTTCTTTCGATCCTCTCAAAATCGAAACGGGCAATGGACTTCTTGAAGCACGATACGAAAAGGCCGGGAACTCTTATAAAATCAGCGCGCTGCTCGGCAAAGCGAAAATAACAGACGAGACAAAAACCGTTTCTTTCGGCGGCTGCGACTTCATCAGAACGGGCGTTTCGACGGGGAATCCGCATCTGGTCTACATTGCGGAAAAAGGCACGGATATCGATGTCGAAGAGCTCTGGAAACTGCGTGAACTCGGCTACGAAACGAATGTAGAGCTCGTGCAGGATATCGATTGCACAAAAAACAGTGCAAAAGTCGATGTTTTCGAGCGCGGCGCTGGAAGGACTCTTGCATGCGGAACGGGCGGAGCGGCAGTTGTAAACACGCTTTTAAAAATCGGAAAAATCAAGAAAAACCAAACATTTACAGTCAGATATCCCGGCGGAGACATCGACTACACGATAAACGACGAAGGCGAAACTTTCATTTCAGGAGTTCCGTTAAGAATTTTTTCCGGCAGATTTGAAGAATGAACCCGATTGCAGACAAAGATTTTTTCAGGGGCAAGCCGCTTCAGGCCTGCATAGAATATCTGGAAAAGCTCCTGACTTCCTCTGAAGAAAAAGAGGATACGCTGCCTGCACTGAACGCACTGATCGAGAATCTTGTCGAAACGAACAGGATGTTCGACATCGCATCGATCTACATTTTTCTCAAAAGCGCGGCGGCGAACGGGCGCGAAATCGGCTTTTTCTACGAACACACCAACCGGATCTTAAAACGTAATATCAACGATTTATTTACAAAATCGATAACTTACAACAACACTGAACTTCGCGAGACATTTTCCGACATCCTCGGGACCGACACCGGGCGGCTGATGGAACTTGTAAGCTTCATTTTCAGAAAATACCGCCTTTTCGACATGAAATTTTCGGACAATATCCACAAGCAGCTGATAAAAGTCGCCGAAAAGGATATCCACAGCTTCATCGAACACGCCGACAGCAACTTTCTGGCGTTCTACCTTTCGACTCTGCCTGAACTAGGCTTCGTCTCGCGCGACCACATCGAACACTGGATCCACATAATCCTCTACCAGATCGACGGTGAAAGATATTCGCAGAAAATCCTTGACGCGATGCAGATCCACCCGTCGTTCAACTTTCTGCTAATTTTTATGCTTTCTCCGCGCGAACACGACAGGTTCCGCGCCCTTTCGATGATGAAAAACGCCCTTTCGCAGAGGCGGCGCGACAACAGTTTCAGGAATATTTTCATAAAAAATTCCCCTTATTTCATCAAAAAAGCGGTCGTAGAAAGCGCGTTTTACGATTTTCACGAAATTCCGATAGCACACAAGGAACTTTTTTCGCAGCTTGTCTGCTTTACCGACGGAAAACCTGTCAAGGAAGTGATAATCCCGCTTCTCAAAACCGAAAATCCTGAAAAAGACCAGAAAATAACCGAGTCGAAACTCGCCTTTGTTCCCGCGATCGCCTGTTTTGCCGACGAGTTTCCCGACCTCAGGCCTCTGCTTACCGTGATTTTAAGGGATCCGGCGATCGAAATCGAGGTCAAGGAGGCGATAAGAAAAATCGTTTACGGCACAAAATGACAGATATTTTGAGAAAAAACATAGCGGTTTTCGGCGGCAAGTTCGATCCGCCGCACCTCGGACACCAGCTCTGCATCTTTCTTGCACTTGAAAAATACGGCTTCGACGAAGTCTGGATAATCCCGAGTTTTTCGCACCCTTTCGGCTTTCACCCGTCAGATTTCGGAACAAGGCTTGAAATGTGCCGCATCATGGCAAAACCTTTCGGGAACAGGGCGAAAGTTCTCGAAACCGAAAAGGAAACCGGGCTTGAAACCGTCTACACGGTCGACCTGATCGAATATCTGAAAAAACAGTTTCCGGAACACGATTTTTCGCTCATCATCGGCTCAGATAACTGGAACGTGCGGGAAAAATGGAAAGATTTCAGCAAGATAGAAGAATTGTGCAGAGAAGTCGTAGTCATCGGCAGAGGTGAAAACGGCAGCGCAGATTTTTATCTTCCCGACATTTCAAGCACGACTATAAAAACGATGATACAAAACGGCGAAAATCCCGAAAACCTGCTTCCGGCAGGAATTTACGAATACATAAAAAACCACAGGCTCTACTGATTATCTGCACACATTTGAAGAAGGTGTATACATTCTCGCCATCGCGCTTACTATCGGAAGATGAAAATTGAAATCAATCGTGGCATACAAACCATGAACAAAAGAGGAATAATCGTTCAACAGATCCTCTTTTTTATCATTATTAGGATTGGTGAATTCAACTTTTGTCAAAAAACCGACATTCCAGCCGCCCTTAATCATTAAATCAAAACTTGGAGTTATGCTGAAACCGAATTGCAGCTGCGGTGTAACCGAAAAGCGCTGCATATCCATATTATTGTTAAGTGTTCCGTAATATGCCAAATCAAGTGCCGGAGCAAAGAAAAATCCAGCCCCGCCGGTATAAAACCTTTTTGCGATACCGATTCCCCCACCGATCCACGCAAGGGCATCTATGCTTTCATCCATATCTTGCACCCCCGTTTTGTTTATACCAAAACTCAAATCAAGGAATGCATTAAAATAAAATTCACTAAAAGTTGAACTGTTCAATACGTAACCTAAATCTACCATTGTTCCCAGATGAAAACCTGGGGCTGAAATCATATCACCCAGTTTCGTAGAACGACCATTATAAGTTCCGTCTGTAAAAACACTGTTTGTTCCTGCTCCCAAATAAAAATAAAGGCCTGTCCAGGGATATTCGCGCAGCTGGTCGCCTTCTTCGGCGTCACCGTTCGTCACTTTGATTATTGTCGGTGCGGCGCCGTCCTTGCAGTTTTGGGAAACTTCACGCGCCCTTGCAAAACCTTTGCGCTGAGTTTTTCCGTCAACGGTTTCAAGGATCTCGAAAGGATGGTCGATCCTGATATCCTCCATAACTCCGAAACTGCTTTCGATTTTTTTGCCGTCGCTGCTTTTTACCGGCATAAAAATAGCGAAATTGTCATCCTGTTTAAGCTGATAGTTTGCGTTCAGCGAAGCCGCCTTTATAGCAGTGCGGAAAGTGTCATTGAAAACAGCCATGACCTGCTTCGGAGTCGGGATTATCTGAAGCGCGGTATCGGTCGAACCGGAAATTCCGCCCGAATGACCCACGATATCGCCGTAATGCTCGAAGCGTTTCGTCTCGTAGTTGTAACGGTAAATCATGAAAACGACATCGACAAAAAGCTCTATTTCAACGTCGAAAGAATAGTAGTGCAGGCCCGTTATGACAGATTTGTGCCGCGTGCGGACAACCCTGCCGGCACTGCCTATCGGAGCGACATGAGCCGCGAAAATGTATGACGAATCAAGCAAAGTTTTCGCGAAAGCGGCTGAAATTCCTAGCTCTTTAGCTTTCGCCGCCATAAAAGTCTCCTGCTCTTTCTCGGAAAGTTCCGAATATCTCTGCTCGGCACTCGCGTCAAGCAGACCGCCGAAAACCTTTTTGACATCAGAGTTCAGATAGTGCTCCAAACGCCGTCTGAAAGTAGCGCGGTCACTTGTCCCGGCATGAAAAGCAGGTATTTTTCCGCCGGTATCGAGCCTGACTTCGCCGCTTTTCGTCTTCATGAAAGCCTGGTTTCTGCTTAAAATTATCTTGTCGAAACGGTTTGTTATCGTCCACTGATAGAAGATTTTCGCCGCCTTCAGTTTTTCGCTTTCATCAAGCGGATAATTTATAGAAAAAGTCCACGGAATACATCTTCCCCTCCCTTCTTCGTCGAATTCGCAGTAACGCATCGGCACACGCACGGAATCCTGCATGAAACCGATATCGCCGAAGCCCATGACAGCTTTTCTTTCGTAGGTTTTCTGCGTTTCGTCAGCTTTAAGGAGAGAAGTATTCTCAACTGCCGGAAGAGTTTGTAAAAACAGAAAAGAAAACAAAAACAGCAATATTTTTTTCATGACAGAAACCTCAAAAAAACGAGGTATTATTGAAAACAACAATAAAAAAACAACTTTTTTGTAGCGGCCAAAACAGGGATTTTCTTGATTTAACTCGCCTTTTGACAATAATAATGTGTTTTTCGGCATTTAGCCGGTTTTTTGATAATTTTTGGAGTCTGATATGCAAGCCTGGATTGAAGAAAGCCTTAAAAACGGCGAATTGTTTTTCTATATCGTGCCGGCAGTTCTGTTGCTTCTGCTTCTGATACTCCTTTTCTGGCCCGACAAAAAGAAAGAGAAAAAGGAAGAAACCGAAGAAGACGAAATCGACAAACTGATAAAGGCCGACAAAAAGCTGAAAGCAGAGATAGAGCCGGTTGTCGAAAACTCGGAAGAACCTCCTTTCAAAGCGGCAGGCGCAGAGATCCAACTGTTCGAGGAACAGGATGTACAGACGTTTCCCGAAACGTCTCAAAAACCGATTGAACCCGAACAACCGACAGAACCGGAACCGGGAAAAACCGATGAACCCGAATCCGTACAGACGGAACCCGTACAGACGTTTCATGAAACGTCTCTACAACAACCTGAACCTGTCGAACCCGAACAACCAGCTGCAACGATAAAAAGCGGTCTCGAAAAAACGAGAAAAGGCGGTTTTATGTCGCGTCTCATCGGTCTTTTCAGAAACAATGTCGTTGATGACGACCTGATCGAAGAGCTTGAAGAGATCCTTTACACCGCCGACATGGGTGTTGCGACGGTTTCATGGCTTATGGATCTCGTCAACAAAAACCGTTCGAAATTCTCAAGCGGCGACGATGTGAAACTCTTTTTGAAAGAAAAAATCAGGGAAGTTCTTGTCCAGAATTACAAACCTTTTCCGGAACTTACCGAAAAACCGACAGTTTTTCTCATGGTCGGTGTGAACGGTGCCGGAAAGACGACGACTATAGGCAAACTTGCGCATAAATTCATCGCTCAGGGCAAAGTTCCCGTTCTTGCGGCAGGAGACACCTTCCGTGCGGCGGCGGTCGAGCAGCTCAAGGTTTGGGGCGAGCGCAATAGCTGCACGGTAATCAGCGACAAAGACGGCGCGGATCCCGCTTCGGTCGCTTTCAACGCGGTGAACAGCGCTGTCAGCAAAGGGGCTGACGTTCTTCTTGTCGATACGGCTGGAAGGCTTCAGAACCGCGTAAACCTTATGGAAGAGCTTGTCAAGATAAACCGCGTCATCGGCAAGGCAAAGCCCGGCGCACCGCATGAAACGATAATCGTGATCGACGCAAACAACGGCCAGAACGCGCTCACTCAGGCAAAACAGTTCAGCGAGGCTGTCAAAGTTACGGGGATCATCGTCACTAAACTTGACGGCAGCGCGAAAGGCGGAGTGCTTATCGGCATCGCGAAAGAGCTCAATCTTCCGGTTTATCTTGTCGGAGTCGGCGAGAAAATCGAAGATCTGCGCCCCTTCGACCCGAACGAGTTTGTTGACGCACTTTTTGAATAATGGCTTAATTTTATTGGATAATTTGTGAGGTAAAACCATGCAGGACAAAAAATCGGTCGCTATTCTCTGCTCGGGCGGTCCCGCGCCTGGCATAAACACTGTCGTTTGCTCGATCGCCAAAGTTTTTCTGAAGGCACACTACCGTGTCATCGGCATAAACTACGGCACGAAGACACTTTTTACAGACAAAGTCGATACCGTTGAGATCGATTTCGACCTTGCTGACCACTATTTCAACCGCGGCGGATCGTTCCTTAAAATGAGCCGCTATAAACCGAAAGACAGCGAGTTCAAGCCCGATTTCTTCATTAAAAACAATGTCGAGCTGCTTGTCACGATCGGCGGCGACGATACCGCTTCCACTGCAAACAGGATCACAAAATATCTGAACGAAAAAAACCTTCCCGTCCGCAACATCCACGTTCCGAAAACGATCGACAACGACCTTCCGCTGCCTGAAAGACTTCCCACTTTCGGCTATCAGTCGGCTAAAAACGAAGGTGTAAGGATCGCGACTACGATCTACGAAGATGCAAGAACAAGCGGAAACTGGTTTGTAGTCTCATCGATGGGACGCGAGGCGGGACATCTTGCTTTCGGTATCGGTTCTGCCTGCCACTATCCGATGATAATAATCCCCGAAATGTTCAAAAACGTCGAAGTCACCTTCGACAGGATCATAAGAATGATGATCTCCTCGATCGTAAAAAGGAAAATCTACGGCATGGACTACGGTGCGATAATGATCAGCGAAGGTGTTTTCCACTTCATGTCTGACGAAGAGATTATCGGATCTGGAATCAAATTTTCCTTCGACGAACACGGACATCCTGAACTCGGAAACGTTTCGAAAGCGCACATATTCAACGTTCTCCTCAACGAAGAACTGAAAAAACTCGGTCTCAAAGTCAAATGCAGACCGACCGAGATCGGCTACGAAGTCCGCTGCTGTCCTCCGTGCGCTTTTGACCTCAAATACTGCACGCTGCTCGGTTTCGGCGTAAAAGAGCTTTTCGACCGCGGCGTTTCGGGCTGCATCGTTGTCTGCCACAACGACGGAACAGTTTCTCCGCTTTATCTCGAAGACGTCGAAGATCCCAAAACCGGCAAAATAAAACCGCGTCTTGTCGATACCGATGCCGACGACTACAAAATGCTTGTCGAAAACTTCCACTACATCGACGAGAACGACTACGAAAAAGCCTCGAAATGGCTCAAAAATCCGCAGCTTTACAACATAAAACACATTCTTAACGAAAAATAGCCGGAAATTCTTTTTCTTGCAGAGCCGATGTCAAACGGCTCGGTGACACCAGAACATCATAATACTGTAAAAACATCAATTTATTTTATCTTTTAAAATTTTCGATAAATAGTTTGATTAACAAAAGACTACTGGTATAATAATCGAGATTTTGCACTGAGGAATTTTGATGTGTAAATTTGAAAATATTAAGACTTATTTTTATTTTGATGAATCCGGCAGTCCATCTGTACTCGGTCATCGCGGAAAAAATCTTTTGAATAGCGGAAACACATCAAAAACGTTCCTTGTTGGTTATATAAAAACTGAAAATCCGCATGAATTGTTCGTAAATCTTGAAAATTTGCGTTTACAACTGATGGAAGACGAATATCTTCAAAGCGTGCCTTCAGTAAGAAACTTGAAAAATGGCTTCCATGCGAACAAAGATTGTTTGGAAATTAGAGAAAAGGTCTTTAAATTATTAAAAAAATCAGATTTCGACGCAAATGTTGTCGTAGCAAGAAAATCGGTAGAGCTTTTCAGAAACAAGTTTGCTTTAAGCAATAAAAATCTTTACAAATTTCTTGTTTCCGAACTTCTGAAAAACAGTGCACAAAGATACGAAAATATCGATATTTATTTTTCGGTAATGGGAAATATTGTAAACATTCAAAATATGACAGAAGCCCTGAAAGAGGCGATTAAAGAGTTTGATGATAACGAAAAGCTAGCTAATATTCGATTGTTTTTGCAAAAACCGTCACAAATTCCGTTGTTGCAGGTTGCTGACTATATTTTGTGGGCTGTTTTTCAGGTCTTCGAACACAAGGATTTCAGATACTATGATTTTTTAAAGGAAAAATTCAAATCGATACACGATATTTTCGACGGGAAAGGAATTAACGGAACTTTTTACGATGAAACGAACCCGCTTGAGGCAAAAAAATTGAGTCCTGACAGCGGGCTAGGTTTCTAACGAAACGCACGGCATGAAAGCCGACATTCACCAACCAAGGACTCTGTAAAATATCTTACTTGTTATTAAACAAAAGTCAAATGTTTTTTTATTTTATTTCTTGATAATTTATTGCTGTAGCGTTGGCCAAAAACTGGACAGATTTTGAAGAATAAATAGATTTGCCATGTTTTTTGTGTTGAAAAAGGAGATGAATATGCGCGATTCAGCGTTCAAAGGAAAAATCGCTGTGGGCTTAAGCGGCGGAGTCGATTCCGCAGTCGCGGCGGCACTTCTCAAACAGCAGGGTTTCGATGTCGTCGGTGTCACGATGTCGAACTGGGACGGTTCGCTTCATGTCGAGGGGCCGATGCCCGATTCATGCTACGGGCCTTGCGAGGGAGAAAGCCTGGAAGCGGTTGAAGAAATCGCAAAAGTGCTTGATATCCCTTATAAAGTTTTTGATTTGAGCGAGGCGTACCGCGAAAATATCATTTCGTATTTCAAGCACGAATATATGTGCGGCAGAACGCCGAATCCGTGTGTGAGATGTAATTTCAAAATGAAGTTCGGGCTTCTTTTCGAAAAGGCTCGCGCCGAACTTGGGATCGACCTTTTTGCGACAGGTCATTATGCGAGAATTATTGAAGAAAACGGCAAATTTTTCCTTGCAAAGGCATTGAATACGGCGAAAGACCAGAGCTATTTTCTGCAGATGCTGCGCCGCGAGTGGCTTCCGCACATCATTTTCCCGCTCGGAAACATGACTAAGGACGAAGTTCGCGAAACGGCGAGAAAGTTCAATCTTCCCGTTGCCGAAAAAGAGGAAAGTCAGGATTTTATGGGCGGCAACCACGCTGTGCTTTTTGACGACGAAGTTGTGAAAGAGGGCAATATCGTTGACGAAAACGGCAAAATCCTGGGCCGTCACAAAGGGATAATCCACTACACCGTAGGCCAGCGCAAAGGGCTCGGCATCAGCAATCCGAAGCCGCTTTTTGTCCTCAAAATAGATGCCGGAAAGAATGAGATCGTTGTCACCGAAAAGGAGCATTTATTTTCCAACGGGCTTGAAGGAGCGGAACTCAATCTGCTTGACGATATAGAAAATCCTAATGAATTCAAAGCATTGGTCAAAATAAGACAGAAACACAAAGAGTGCCCTGCCACAGTTTCAATCCTGGATGGCGGCAGATTCAAAGTCGTTTTTGAAACGCCGCAGCTTTCGGTAACTCCCGGTCAGGCAGTCGCAATTTACCGCGAAGACGGTATCCTTCAGGGCGGCGGAATCATAGAAAAAGGGTTTTGATTTATTACACTTTCGAAGCAGTTCAAAAATGGAATCGCGCCTTTTGAACTGTTTGCGAAAGAAGAAATGTGATTTGCCATACACATTTTTGTGATTGTAACTTTTCGAAAATTATTCCTGAGGCGCGCTGTTCAGTTTTTCTTCCACTTTTTTCACTAAATAGTCGGGGGAAACTTCCAATGCGTTCGCGATTTTGAAAATTGTCGAGATTTTGGGTTCTCTCTGCGCGGTTTCAAGTCGACCGATGATCACGGTCTGGCAAAAACAGCGGTTCGCGACCTGTTCCTGAGAAAGTTTCTTTTCTTTC
>Ga0310690_10004143_pt1 | contig 20944 bp, 6 predicted proteins | sample AusTroGonzalo_MG_2_FD_207661 | JGI IMG/M metagenome (GOLD analysis project Ga0310690, IMG submission 207661) | Bovine rumen microbial communities from tropical cattle in Woodstock, Queensland, Australia - Gonzalo_04 (v2) (version 2) | ecosystem: Host-associated > Mammals > Digestive system >... | reverse complement strand
CACCTTTGTCAGTTGGCAGAATGGTAGGGAAGCTACCATCGGCGTTGAACTTGAACTCCTCAACAGCCACGCTACGGCCGAAGCCGCCGCCACCGGGCAGTTTACCCGTGTGATAGAAGAAGTAGTCGTGACCCTTGAAGCGCTCGTAACCACAGTGGTTGGTGAACGAGCCTGTGCCACCTTCCGGCATGATGGTTCCTTTATAGGTCCAAGGGCCTGTAGGCGTGGGAGCCTCCGAATAGGCGAGATGCTCAGGCACGCCGCCTGCTGCATAGAGCAGGTAATAGCCTTTGGCAGGATTGCCCTTCTTAGCATCGGCATTAGCCATCTGAGGTTTCTTCATAATCCATGGACCTTCCGTATAGACATCCTTGTATTTCTTGTTTCTGTCGCGCTTCGAGGCATCGGGCGCACCAAAGCCATCCTCGGTCATCTCCAGGTTGAACACTTCGCCATCGAGACTGATCATGTCCTCCTTCAGCTTCACGCAATAGATGCGGGGATTACCCCAATAGAGCCACGCCTGACCGTCGTCGTCGATCATCACCGTGGGGTCGATGTGATCCCAGCTGCCGTTTTCATAGAGCGGCTTGCCGATGGCATCGCGGAAGGGGCCGGTGGGTGAGTCGCTGACGGCGACACCGATGGCCATACCCTTCGACAGACGGCTATGGGCACATATATACCAGTAGAACTTACCATTGCGCTCAATAGTCTGCGAGGCCCACGCACGGTCGTCGGCCCAGGAGAATGACTCCAGCGCCAAGGGTGAACCGTGGTCCTGCCAGTTGACCATATCCTTTGTGGAATAGACGCGCCACTCCTGCATCCAGAAGAAGTCGGCACCATCCTCATCGTGGCCGGTATAGACATACATCGTGCCGTCGTGTACCATCGGCGCAGGGTCAGACGTGAACCACGTCTGCACGAATGGGTTCTGAGCCGTAGCCTGCATAGCTGCTGCCATTGCGGTAGCAAAAAGAATCTTTCTCATAGTAGTTTAGTTATTGATGACGAGGCCGCCATTCGTCGGAATGACCACCGTCAGTTGTTGTTTCTTGTTCTGCTTCACTTGCTTCACAGCGCCCTGCAGCTGCGCATCGTCGCTATAGACGGTGAGCTGCGTATCCTTCTGGAACATGGGCAGCGTGACGGTCTTCTTCAGAGGCTCCTTGTCGGCATTGATACCTACCACAAACCACTTGTCGCCACAACGGCGGGCCAGGATGACGTACTTGCCGGGATAGCCGTCGATGAAGCGCACCTCGTCCCACGTAGTCGGCACTGCCTTCATGAAGTCGACAGCCCAGGCTGGAGCATCGGTCAGGTTGTTGGGAGCCATAGCGAAGTGCTGAACGCTTGACTGGAACAGCACGGCAGTAGCCAGTGCATAGACATCGCTGGTGCGGCGGATAGTGCCGTGCTGGTTGTCGGCGTTGTAGAACTTGTTGAGCGTAGAGCCACCGAAGTCCATTGAGCCGACGGTATTGCGGATGAAGGGATGGATACAGCCGTTGAAGGCCTCAGCGTCACAGGCGCCCTGTCCAAAGTGCAGGTTCTCAGAGGCCAGCACAGCCTCAGAAGCTACGTAGTTGGGATACATTCTCTCCCAACCTCTCGGCAGTGTACAGCCGTGGAAGATGCACTGGATGCCGAAGTCGTTGGCATCGGTCAGAATGTCTTCATAGAGCTGCATCATCTGCTGCTTGTCACCACCGAAGAAGTCGACCTTGATACCGAGGATGCCGTTATCCTGCATCCACTTCATTTCTTGACGGCGGGCAGCAGAACGGTCCATCTTTCCTAAAGGTGACTGCGGAGCGTCGTTCCATTTACCGTTGGAGTTGTACCACAGGAACAGACCAACGCCCTTTGACTTGGCATAGCGGGCCAGTTCTGCCATCTTCTCATAGCCAATCTGCTTGTCCCAGAGGGCATCGATGAGCACCGAGCGCCAGCCCATAGCGGCCGAGAAGTCGATATAGCGCTTCTGCTCGTCGAAGTTACAGCTGGAGTCCATGCCGATAATCCACGACCAAGACCCCTTACCGTAGGTGTAGTCTTTCGAAGCTTTGTACTTGGGCTGCACGAGGTCGTTGGCAACAGTGGTCTCTACCACATTTGCCAGTGTCTCACCACAGGTGATGGTGCGCCAAGGGGTCTCGCTAGGCAACGAAACGGCAGGCGTCGTAGAGCCTACGCCGTTCATCTCGCCCTGCTGCGGGAAGCCAATCTTGTACTTGGCACCGCCATCGTTGAGCAGTCGACAGGCTACGTAGCCACCGTCGGTGCCGGTCTCGCTGATAAGTACCCAGCCCTGTCCTGTTGGTTGCGACTTAGTTGCAGCAGACGGAATCTTGAAGAGGCAGGGGAAAGAATAACCCTCGCCCCAGCCGTTCTTACCGACAGGTTCGTCGAGGGTATAGCTGGTCTCGTAAGAAGGAGAGGTGCGGGCAAAGCCACCCATGGGCTTCGACTGGGGGCAGAGGAACGTCGTGGTTCCTTCGGGCAGCACGAAGCCGCTGGCCTCGCTCTCGACGACAGCCACCAACGTCTCGCCACCACGGGCACGACGCGGATAGAACTTATAACGATAGGCCACGTCGCGATTGCTGACACGGAAGATGATGTCCATTCGGTAACCGCCCTTGTCAAACTGGCAGACGCCCTCGGTGGCCTCATAGGTGATGTGGCTCTGCTTTGTGGTTTTCAACGTGTACTCGTCCTTCACAGTTTTCACGTCGCAAGCCTTCATCGTGACACCTTCAGTCAGGTCGATGAAGTTGAGCTTCACACCCAACGGCGATTTCTCCAGGAACGTGACATCGCCACGACGTACCTGATATACGGGCTTTCCGCCTTCGTCGCTGATGGTGACCGACATACGTCCGTCGGGACTCTGTAATGTTTTCTCCTCGGCCACGGCGCTACTGGCCACGGCAATTGCAAATGCCATCAAAATGGCGCTTTTGTAATGCTTCATATCTTTTTACTTTATAATGATTTTACGTGTTGTTCCGTCAGCAGAGCGGAGGATAAGGACACCCTTGGCATCGTTGTCCACACGACGGCCATTCAGGTCATAGAGTCCCTCTGTAGCATTGACTGACGTTATTCCGTTGATTCCCGTCGTGGTGGCAGGGCTTACACGACACTCCAACAACAGGAACTCATGCATGCCGCTACCACTGGTTTCGTCGGTGAACTTAATGACATAGTTACCTTGCTTGCTCACAGTAAAGGATAATGTATTGATCTTGGCCGACGAGAGATTAGCAGCCTGGTTACCATTGGCATTGGGTGTAGCGGTAAGAACTTCCGATGTGGCGATGGAACTTCCGCTTGAAGCATCAAGGACAGACACCTTGTACTTGGGAGTAATCTTCCAAGCAGCCATCACAAAGTCCAACTTATAGTCACCTGGCTCAAGCTTCAGCAGGTAAGCGCTCTGGCGTCCATATTCAGCACTTGTGTTACGCCAATAGAGGCCCTTGCCCTGATACCCCGAGAAACCAGCCATGGTGCGGGAACCACTACTATTATTGGTAGGATAGTTACGCACGTCGTTACCGTCAGTGGTTCGCCAACCTTCGGGGAATGCGCCATTTACCACATTGGTGAAGTCAAGCTTGTAAATAGCGTTGGCATCGGTGAATACGGGCAACAAAGTTACATTGTCATTGGGCATCTCAAAGGTAACATTACCTTGATCGTTGACGGCAATGGTCTTCTCCAAGGTATAGAATACCGAATTCACCAAACGCAGTTCCTTCAGCTTGAAACCTTCTTCGGGCTTGACGGTCAGCGTAATGAGTTCACCCTCGGCAGCTTCTGTCTTGTCGGGTATCACGGTACCGTTCTTGCCATCGCGAACCTCTACGAAATAGCTCAATGGTGCTACATCGTCAGGCTGATAGATGATCTGGTCAATATACATGCTAAGGCCAGCGGTATTGGTGACAATCAAGGTATTCTTGCCTTCCTTCAGCTCACCCTTCACCGTTGCATAGCGCCACTCGTTGTTGGCAGTCTTCTCGCAAGTGACGGTCTGCTTTGTGCCATTGATAGAAACCGTGATGTCGCCAGACTTCGAGGGAGAGGTATAACGCACCTGAATGGAATAGTTGCCTTCCTGTCCTGCCAGCAGATTCAGCTGATGGCGCAAAGCCCCAGTCTTACTGGTACCCATGTCGACAAAACCATTACCAGCATGCCCAATAACATTAGGATACCAGTTAAACGGATCGGTACAACAGCTCTTGACACTCTTAAAGTCCATATCCTCAGCTTCGATGATGATAGGACCACGATAGAGCGCAGGCATCTTGGGTAGTCCCAGCGGCTGAATGGCTTTCGGGGCCTCTACAGCCGAACGGTCGACACTGCCGCTACATTTGACAATCAGGTCGAGGGCACCGCAATGCTTCACCGTCAGCTTGTAGTTGCCAGCCTCGGCATCATATTCCTCCTTGACACTGGTATTGCCTTTAGCGGTAGAATGCTTAGACAGCTGGTAGGATGGCTCACCCTTCACACCACGCAGCAGGATGGTATCCGAACGAAGCGCAGTGGTGTCGCTACGGTAGTTGTTCAAGTAGAACACCATGCTGTCGGCATATTCACGAATCACGCCGCTCGACAGCTTGTCGTAGCTCAGTTCCAGAGTCTCGCAGGTATTATACTGCAGGGGGATAATGGCAGAAGCACGGGTCTTCTTATTTAAATAGGTATATGGCGTGTATGTCACTAACTGGTTCTTGTAGCGGTTGACATAGAGGTCGCCGGTTGACACTTCAGGATACAACTCCTTGAAGGTATTCACTTTCTTGGTCTGAGCACCTAACTGTGAAGTGCGCTTCGATTTCTGCACTTGCAAGGATATCTGCTTGGCAGCATCGTCATAGAGTCCCGTTACCATGGGGATAGCACCATAACGACCCGTCGACTTGAAATAGCAGTAGTTATTCATCCACTGTCCGTCACCACGGTTGAAGGGGTCTGTCTGCTTGTAAAGGCCGTTATAGAGGTCACCCCACGTAGCGTATTTGTCTTCGTCACTACCTGAGGTGATATCGTTGATGATGACCACCTTGGTCTTGGCAACAACCTCTTCACGGGTTGGGATGTACATTGTACCGTCAAGCATCTTACGGAACATATCAATCCATACGCCGTTCAGATTGGGGAAGCGCTCCCAGTTACGACGCTTATAGCCGCTGGCATCCGACTGTCCAACTTCATGGAAGCACTCTTCATTCCAAGTCAGCTCAGGACCGTCCCAGACTGCACCGCCGTTGACGCACATCTGTTCCATAACCGTACCGATACCAGCTGCGGCAGGATACTTCTTTCCATGGTTCGAGCCGAGAACATCGTCGAGGGCACCGTTCCAGCCGCAGTTGTCGTAGCGTACACCATAGCTTTTAGTTAATCCAGACACAAAGGGACCCCAGCTGACACTCTCGTTGTTATAGAAACATGAACTGGTAGTGTACTTATAAAGGAACAACATGGCATCGGGATATTTCTTACAGGCTTCCAAGAGATTCTTGTTCCTCTTCAGTTCACCGATGGGGTTCAGCGGATGGCTCCAGATATTACCACAGAACGAAACGGTCAGGAAACCACCATATTGATGAGACATCTCTACTAACTTGGCAAATAGCGCCCAACGTGAGGCCTGGGTCGATGAACTCTTGTCACCTGCCTCGTCGAAGCCCCAGAACTGTTCGGCATAGTTCCACCCCAAGAAGTTGGGAAACTTCTTAAAAAAGTATTCGAACGTCACCAAGTCATCGTCCTGGATATGGGTATGACCACCAGAAGCTGGCTGACAGCTGAAATACATACCATTCTGCTGGCAAACAGTGCCCCACGACTTATAAGTCTGGAAAGCATAATGCGGCATCTTATACTGGTTCTTGGTCTTGTCATACTGGCACGACAGTGACAGATTCAGACAGACATAAGGACGGATATCCTCAGGAATCAGGTCGATGATCTTCTGCGGATCAGCCTTGTACCATACGTCTACATGGATGAACCACAGGGGATGTTGCGAGTCAATGGGGCGACGCTCCTGAGCCGTCAGCGACTGGATAGCTGTCAGTAGCGCAACCACCAAAAATGTAAGAGTTTTCTTCATGTCATTATAGTTTTGTTGGGTTTTTACGGTGCAAAGGTAATAAAAAAGCAGCAAACCATAGTCTGACTATCGTTTCAGATGTATATAAAATTGTCTCAATCATACTGTTATACGGTATTTTGAGAATAAAGAAAGCGGACATCCATGCCCGAAGCACGGATGTCCGCCTTATGAAAGGGAATCGTCTAAACGATTACTTGATAGCCTTTTCGATCTTCACAGTGCCATCGCTCATGGTCTTCTTCACGATGACAACACCGTTCTTGGCAGCTGAGATGCGCTGACCGTTCAGGCCAAAGAGCTCGGTAGAGCGAACCTTAGTAGTTTTAGCAGCGTCAACACCACTGAGGATGTCCTCATAAGCCTTGGCGTAGTCATAACCCTCAAGAGCACCTACGAGCTTCAGCTTAACATCACCATAGAAGTACTGAGAGTCACTTGCGAACTGCATACCAATGGTCAGCTTGCCGTCCTTCACTTCCACCTGCATGTCGTGAGCACGATTCATCTGGTACTGTCCAGCATACTCACAGGTAGCGGTTGCAGCGAAGTTAACATCGCGATCCTCTTCTGCACCTTCTTCTACTGCAGGAGTATCAGAGGTCTTGCAGTATACAAAGCCTTGTGCATCGGGACCTTCGCCGTCATCCCCCTTCTTGTTACCCCAGTCGGAACCATACAGAGTAACGATGTAGTTACCTGCGGGCAGGTCGGTAATGGTCTGCTCGGCACGAGTGTCAGCCTGATAGATTGTGAATGCGCAGTCCTCTGGCAGACCCTCAATGTTACGAGGATTACCCCAACCGTTGCCACCAGAACCATAGAGACCCATATTTCCAGAAATACGCTCCCATCCAGGTGTGTTGTCCAGATTGATACCATTAGCAGGATACAGAGCATACATATTCGGGTTCTTCACGAATACGGTCATGTCAATACCTTCAATAACAGGATTTCCCTCGTCGTCGTATGTCTCTTCGAAGTACTGAGCAGCAGAACCGTCCTTAATCTTACCAAAGGCCTCCATCGTGAGACGCGTCTTGATGGCACTAGCAAGTTCTTCATCATCAGTCATTGCATTGTCAGCAGCAACGATCAGCTCGTCATCCTCAGAAACACCCAAAGTCTTCAGAGACTCTGCACCCTGACGGATACGGTCAACGAGCACCTTGATACCGGCATCGCCATTATTAGACACACCCTCAGTAAACATCTGCTCGCCCTTAGCCACACAGCTATTAAGATCTTCAACAGCAGCCTTCAGCTCTTCATCGTCAGTAAGAACCTTGTTTTCGTACTTTTCAACAACAGACTTCAGCTCTTGGAAGAGTTCAGTCGTAGCAAACTTACCCTCACTGTACTCAGCAACAATATTCACAGCCTTCTCGACATTCTCATCATAAGAATCGCAATTGCTGCGGTGTTCCTTCAGGCTCTGCTCTTTGAGAGACAGATCGTCACAGGCAGCCTTGACTTCACTCGGCTTGGTATAAGAAGCACCTTCAGCCTCGTACTTGTCGATAGCTTCTTTCAAAGCATTGAAAGCAGCACCAGCATAGCGGTCGTCCTCATTTTCGCTAAGCGTGTTCTTAGCCTTATCAAGAGAATATACCAGATCTTCATGCATCTTGGCAGCGCCAACACTGAAATTGATGGTGCAAGTAGCTGCCTCATAACGCTGTGCATCGGTCGTAGAATAAACCTTTGTAATGGTAATCTCGTGAGCGCCATCAGCAAGGGCATCGCTGCCAGCATACTTCAATGTGATCTCTGCGCCTTCCTCTTCGGCATATTCAACATTCAGCTTCACGCCGTCGAGCTTTGCCTCAATATACTTACACTGTACAGACTTGTCGAAGGTAACCTTGAAGGTGTTAGTAGTAGCAGGCAGGTTGAATGAACCTTCCTCAGGATCTGAAGACTCCAGTTCGGGCTTACCCCATGCGAAGGGCAGGAAATCGAATGTCTCATTATAGGTAGATTCCAGTTCGAAGTCCTCAACAGGCTCACCAGCCTTATCACCATTGGTATAAAGAATGCGATACTTTGCATCTTTAGAGTTGGTGAAAGTAACCACAACCTTCTTGCTGTCATCAAGAGAAGTCTTCTCTACAAAATCATCTTCAGGGAATATATAGAGCTGTCCATCGCGGTCGAACTCCACAGTCTTAATAGGCATCTCAGCACCATCAACAGTGACTTTTATTGGACTGTTCTCAGGCTGAATCTCCAGACGACGCTTGCCGTTGGCACTTTCAATAATCAGGTCAGGAATATTGGTATAGGCAGTAAACAGCACCTGAATACCTTCTTCATAATGCTGAACATCGTTGATAAGCGAACCAACTTCGAAAGAAACATTATCGAAATAATAGACATTTGCTTCAGGATGACTGTCATCATTCAAGTTGAAAGCAATGGAACCCAACGCCTTCTCACTGGTGGACTGACTTCCAGATACTGTAACTGTATTGTCGTATGTCTGCCAATCAGTCGTGAATCCAACATTACCTAACATTTCATAGTGGATATAAGAATTCTCACCGGGGTTGAGTGTATGAGCCTGTGTAGCAGCAGTTGCCTCTTCGTCTGCCTTATAGTCGAACTTTGCACGTATCTTTGCTCCAGCAGGGATTGCCTCATTAAACTTGAACCAGAACTGGGTGTCCCAAGCCTGCTCAACCTTGTCGTTTGTGGCAACCTTAATACCACGAGAGCCATCAACACCTACACCAGCTACAATTTCTGAATGAGGTGAAGGTTCGCCGTCAACATAAGGATATGTACGGGTGAAAAAACTGCTGACATCATCGGCCTCACAGTCACCATTATTTAACAGCTGTTTCCAATCCATCTTTTCAGAAACAACGGTCTTAGTGGTCTTCTTAGAAGCAAAAATCTCAACAACGATATTCTTGAAATAGAAATTATTCTCCTGACCATTGGACAGGTTGAAGGCAATAGCCCAGAAACCTGCTCCATCATTACCAGAAGCCATGTCACTGGTCACTTCAATCTCACCAGAGTCAAAATCGGTCCAATCAGTGGTGAAGTCCACGTTGCCAACACACTGCCAGTGATTATACTGACCAGGAGCACGATGTGCCTGCGTACCAATAGAAGCTTCAGAATCGGCCTTTACTTGCATGGTCACCTTAATTTTGTCACCTGCTTCCAAAGAATTTGCCTCATCCCAAGTGATAAAGAACTGGCTGTCCCATCCTGCCAGCGCACCATTATCCTCAACGGCATTTCCCGCAGCATAAGCCTGTTCTGAACTGCGGACATACACTTTCCAAGCGCCGTCTTCGGTCAATGCAGGACCATCGGTCTGAGCATCATTTGTACGCCACTCATGGCACCAGCCCGTAGAAAAGATTTTCTGCCAAATCTTTTGAGCATTTACTCCGTTTGCTACACATAGTAGCATCAACGTGAGTAGAGTCTTAGTAAAAATTTTCATAATTAAAGCTTTTAGTTAATAATATAATGTATGAGTAAATAATAGTCTTGTGCCGAAACACGATGCAAAGATAAAGCCCTTCCGCGGGAAGGGCTTTATCTTACGTTTCAGTTTGTTTCTCTTTTGTTTCACGCCTGTAAAACTGTGCCCGAAAGGTATAGTTTTAACAAGTCAGAAGCAAGAAGAAGCACCTGCTCACCCCCAAAAAGGGCGTAAGCAGGCGCAATGTTCATCATATTACTTGATAGCCTTTTCGGTCTTTACAGTGCCATCGCTCATGATCTTCTTCACGATGACAACACCCTTCTTGGCTGCAGGAATACGCTTACCATTCAGGTCGTAAATCTCGATAGCGCGAACCTTGGCAGCAGCCTTGGCACCGTCAACACTAGTGAGCACTGCCTCATAATCCTTGCTGTAGTCACGACCACTGATAGGACTATTCATCCAAATCTCAACATCATTAAGGAATGCCTGAGATCCTGTGCCGTATCTGAAGCCAACAGTCAGCTTACCATCGAGAATCTCGATGCCTTCAATTTCACCATCACCCTGAACATAACCAGCATAGTTCACCTCTGGATCCGGCTCTTCACCTTCTTCAACCTCTGGGGTATCTGTAACCTTCACGAATGCATAGGTACCATCTGATACTGGGCTGTTGTTGTCAGAGCACTGGATCTTGATTGTATAGATACCTGCGGGCAGGTTTTCAATAGTCTGCTCAACGACGACGGCAGGATTAGGATGCCAACCGGCATGGATGCTGCAGTCCTCTGGATAAGGAGTCTTTTCACTGTGATTCTGAGCACCATCCCAAGAGCTCCATGCATAAGAATTTCCTTCGACTTTCGTCCAACCTGGAGCCTCGATAGAATAGGCAGGTCCATAGATATTTGGATTCTTCGCAAATACACTTAAGTCGTAAGAAGCACTCGTTTCCTCCAGCGTTTCATCATCGATCGATGCAGCAAAGAGCTGACTCTCACCACTGGCAAGGTCTTTGAAAATCTCAAGAGAAGCACGATTCACGATAGCTTCAGCAAATTCGTCGTTATCGCCAAGTTCAGCTTCTGCATTAACAATCTCGGCAGCATCCTCAGGAACGCCAAGGCTCTTCAGAAGTTCAACGCCGCGACGGAGACGCTCATGCAGAGCAGCATAACCTGTGGTCACATGGCCATAAACGTTCCTTGACTTTTCGTCTGTGAACATCTTACTTGCCATATTGATGACGGCTGACAGCTCATCATAAGCAGCAGTCAGTTCAGCATCATCATAGAACAATTTGAATGATTCCAGCACCTCACCAGTAGTTTCATCGCCACTTTCCTCATCAACTATAGTTCCGTTGCCGATGGTGCAATACTTCATGACAGCAGCCTTCAAGTTAGTGAAGTATTCAGTAACATTGAACTTACCATCCTTGTTTGCCTCATAGAGATCGAATGCCTCATTGGGCAGTTTGTCGTAATTATTGCAGAGAGCAACATGGTCATTCAGGGCTTTAACAGCTGCATTCAGATCTGTAGTAGCCTTGGTATAGGCAGAGGGAGCTGTCATCTTCTTGCCATCATATTCCTTAATCAAGTTGTCAAGAGTGGTAAAGGCAGCACCTGCATAGCGTTCGTCAGAGTTGCCGTCGCGAGTCTCCTTAGCTTGCTGTAAAGCAGCAGCCAGAGCCTCAGACTCAACAATACCCATCACGTCGGGAATAAACTCAACCTTAACATCAGCGATAGCATTACCGTCACCATAGCCAGCAGGATTACCATCCGTGTTACCAGCAACCAGACGAATCACGTAGTTGCCATCAGCCTCAGGTGTGAAAGCGATGTCGAAAGCAGTATATTCCTTGTCTTCCTTCACACGACCATTAGTAGCCTTGAAGTCCTCAGCCAAAATACCGTCCTCGTCAATGATGGTACCATCCTCAGCGCTAACAGCGTCCTCAGTCAGAACCTGGACACGCAGTGAACGGTTCGAACCTTCTGCAGGATATGCATCCCACTGAGCAGTCTTCAGAGTCAGGTGATAGGTGGTTCCACCCTTCAATGTCAGCTTGTGATCTTCTTCTGTACCATACAGGGCAATACCTGCAGCTGCACTGCGCTGAGCCAGATAAATGACATCAGCAGCGTAACCTACCTGACCATGCTGCAGACGGTTACCAGCACCAGAGTTTACTGGCTGCATGCCTTCCTGGTTGTCAGCAGTTGCAATCCAGCCTTCACCAAGAGCATTCTCACCTTCCTCAGTGAAGTTAGAGAGATAGATAACCTCAGGCTTATCTTCTGTAGACATTGGGCCGAAGCTATACTTCACTTCGATATACTCATCCTTGGTCTCAATGTTCTTCTTCTCACCATTAGCCTTCGTGATAGTCAGTGTCTTCACACCCGACAGTTCATCACTTCCAGTACGAGTCAGTGTCACTTCCTTAGAGAATTCCTCAGCGGCAGAAGGAGTCAGCTTCTCGCTACCAAGGGTAGCAACAACACTTGCCACCTCAACCTTCTGGTTGAAGGTCACCTTGAATTCCTTCATGTTACCATCCAGAGTGAATGAACCTGCCTCGGGCTCTGCAGCAGTCAGCTGAGGAGCAGCCCACAGATAAGAGTAGATTTCACCTTCCATCAGTTCATCAGCATAAACACAAGCCAGACCACTGAACTCAGGCATAGCCTGTCCTTCCCATTTACCGGCAGTGAAGAGAATCTTGTGCTCAGCATCCTCAGGATTCTTGAAGGCGACAGTCACCTCATCCTTATCGTATGCCTCATCCTCAAGCATGAAGAAATATAGGTTACCGTCGGGACGACCCTCAACAGACACCAACTCAATCTCCTTACCATTCAGAGTAACTATGGCACAGTCATTCGGGAAAATCAAGGTCTTGCCACCAGCAGCAGTAACCAGTTCCTTAATATTAGTATTAGCAAGGTTAACACGGACGACGTCTGCACCGAAGTCGCAAACCATGTCGTTCATGGGGTTGGCCTCACCAAGGTCAATACCGAACTCGATGTTGTCAAAATAGAAAGCGCAGCCGCCATTTCCGGGCACCCAGCCATTGTCATCAGCATTGCGCTCATCGCCGTTGTTCAGGTCGAAAGCAATACTCTGGAAGTCGTCAACACCAATTTCACCAGACCAGCTATAGCTCTTCCACTCAGTAGAAACCTGGAACTCATTAATCATGCCACCCTTCCATGCGCGAGGCTGAGCCTGTGCTGAGGTGGTAATCTTAGTATCTTTGTCTGCCTTAATCGACATGTTAAGCTTCCACTTGGTGCCCTTCGGCAGTACCTCGTCAGAATAGACATAGAGCTGGGTATGCCAAGTCTCTGTAGGGCTGGGATAAGAAACCACCTTGAAACACTTGCTACCGCCAACGCCACCGCTAACGATTTCGGGTTTATCGGGAGCAGAGTCACCATTGTTAGGACCGTCGTAAGAAACAGGGAAGCTTGAGAGGTCGGAACCCTCAGCGTCACCATTATTAATCATAGAGAGAATGCCGGTAACAGGCTTAACAGTACCTTCAATCAGGAAAGCCTTGACAACACCAGCAGGGCTACTCCAGCCTAACTTCACACAGTTCAGGTGAACAAAAGCCAGGTCAGAAACGTCGATAGAACCCTTACCATCGTCGCCAATGGTCAGCATACGCTCTACGGTAGCACCACCGTGAGCATCGGGATTCTCAGCAGCCATATCAGGCTCAGGACGGTTCATCAGCACGCGAAGCTGCATACCGGGAGTACCCTCAGCATAAATGGTCTTTGTACCAGTCAGGTCAGCATACCAGAGGTAGTAGACGTTGGTGTTACCAAACACTACATTACCGGCAGCCAGCGACTTGTAGAGGTTCATTTCACAGCCAAAGGTGGCAGCGCCATCATCAATGGCTTCGGGCTCGGCCACTTCCTTGGCATCAGCGCCATAGCCGTCCCACGCTTTGAACATTGACTTATCAAGCTCTGCCTGATAAATCTTCTGTCCCATTGCACTTGTTGCACCCATTACGGTGAGTACCAGTGCAAGAAGCATCATGTAAGTTTTTCTCATGTTGTTTGTTGTTTAAGTTAATAAAAAAAAAGATTTGGTTTGAAATTTCGGTGCAAAGTTATACCTTTCTTATTAATATAACTATTAAAATAGTCTCACGGACTTAAGATTTTATTTTAAATATGTCTCACTGGACTACTAATCGTGTCTCCATGAAAAAAGCCCTTCCGTTGGGGAAGGGCTTTTTAATAAGTATCTGTGAGAAGTAGATTACTTCTTCAGGATGATCTTGCCGTCCTGGATGTAGAGGCCCTTGGAAGCCTTGTTCACCTTCTGACCCTGCAGGTTGAAGATCTCACCATTGCCATTAGCAACGTTGACAGTCTTGATAGCCGTAGCATTCGGATCGAAGTAGCGAACGTTCTTGATAGCGAGCCAGCTGACGTTGTTGTCAGACTCAATGTCGAACGAAACAGTCAGAGCGCCGTCAGCACCAATGGTTACAGGAATCTGATAAACCTTGTTGAAGAAGGTGCTTGAGCCATCGGTAGACTCTTCGCCGTCGCAAACATTGACAGGATTGCTGCCGTTAGCCTGCATGCTGATACCATAGGTAGGAGCAGAACCGCTATTCTTCATACGAACGCGTACCCAAGCCTCAACAGTATACTTACCAGCGGGAACACCGTCGATAGCAGCAGTCATCGTCTTCTCACCGAGTGAGTTGTCGTCACCAGTCCAGTACTCAATGAACGGAACGTGGAAGTTGGTACCGTCGTTGTCACCCTCAACAGACCATGTGTTGATGTAGTACGGGCTCTGGAAGTCGGGCTCAGCATCCCAAGCGCTCAACAGGTAGTTGTCGCAAGTGATAGAAGCATGCCAGCCAGTGATAACGGTGGGATCCTGCAGAGCAGAAGCCTCAGCCTTGGTAATGGTACCTTCCTGATACTTGGTTACCCACTGTCCGTAGTACTCCTCGAGAGCCTCAGCGGTAGCGATGTTGTTCATATCAACCAGCTCCTTCATCTTCGGCAGCACGTCCTTAGCCTTCACGCTACCCTCAGCAGAAGCAACGGCTTCCTTCAGGTCAGCCATAGCAGCATTGCACTCATCCAGAGACTTAGCAGCCTTACCGGCCTCGATAGCCTTGCTCAGAGCGTTCTTCACCTTATCAACCTCAACCTGATCCAGAAGAGCTTCGCCATCCTTAATCAGCTTAGCCAGGTCGGTGAATACTGAAGAATTCTTCACAGCGTCAATGCTGGCGTCAGCACCGTAGTAAATCAGAGAGTAGTTAGCCCAGATAGCCCAGATGCTGGTGTTGTTCTCAAGACGGCTACCAACACGGAGGGTACCATCGGTTACCTCAACATAGATAGGATCAATAGCATAGCTGCCAGCAGTGAACGAATTAGCAGCATCAGCCATACTGTTCTCAGAACCAGTCTTCAACGGGAATGTAGTAGTCTCGTCGTTGACATAGAATACGGGCAGGTTCTCATTGTCAGAACCATCCTGACGATAGAAGCCCTGAGCACCGAATGCATAGACACCATTGGGTACACTCAGTGACTGATAGATATCGAACGTAGAGTGGTAAGACTCTGCACCATACTTATTACTGTTACCACCAGTAAGGGCCTTATTGGTGCAATTGCCACCAACCTGCCAAGCTTCCACGTTACGGTTGTTACGTCCGAACTTGGCATCGGTGATGAGCCATGTTGCGTCAACAGGCTCAGCAACAGAAGCGGCATTCAGCATATCAGTCATGTCCTTCTCAGTGTAAATCTGCCACTGTGCATTTGCGTCGTTTGCAGAAAGACCACCAGCAAGCTCAGAAGAGCCGTTATAACCATAGTAACCAGTCTGTGAAGAAATCAGGAAGTTGCCATCCTTCTTCTCGATAGTAAGGTTAGTAGCAGGAGTCTGGTCCATGAACAGACCATCCTGGTCTCTGAAGTAGTAAGACTGACCACCGTTGCTCACCTGGCTCTCAATGTTGTAGAGACCAGTAGGCATAACTAACGTTACATAGTCGGGATGTTCGTTCAGCGAAGCCTGAGTACCCCAGTTGTTACCAGCACCCAGCCACTTGCCAGAGGCTACATTCTTAATGAATACCTTACCCGGCTCAACAACAGGCTTATTAGCTGCCATGAACTTAGTTGTAGCATCCTTCAGTTCATCAATGTAGTAAACGTAGGTGTTGACAGTATTAGCATTCTTATCAAGAACCTGCTTAGCAGCAGCAATCAGCTCGCCAAACGACTCACGATTCACCTGATAAGCCTCGATATTATAAAGAGCCTCGGCATTGTCGATAGCCTTCTTCAGTTCTTCAGCAAGCGCTTTCTTCTGAGCTTCACTAGCTGCAATCTCACCCTTAGCAGCAGCAATAGCAGCCTTCAGTTCTTCAATACCAGCCATCAACTCAGAGGTATTCTCAACGTTAACCTCCTTATTGATAGCATTCTCGAGAGCACTCTTGGCATCTGCGCCCAGTGTGTTTATATTATCTTTGTAGAGATTCTGAGCCTCTTCCAGAAGTGCATTGTAAGCAGGCTCGTAGAACTCTGCAGGAGCAGTACCAATGTAATACAGACGGAAGTTGTCCCAAACTGTCCAGTCACAGCCAGGATGTGTTTCTTTCTTAATGCCGATGGTTACCGAACCAGAAACAACAGGAACATCAGCACTCTGCTCATAGGCACCTGCTGCAAATGCAGCACTTGCATTACCCTGCGAGAACGGCATACTTCCACCATTCTTAGCAACGGAAGTCTCATCAGCAATACTGGTAAGAGGATATTCATTTGAATCAATGTAAACAACAGAGTTGATAACCTCTGAACCATTGGCGTGTGCAGCTGCTGCTACATCATTAGTGTTAGTACCTGTGTTATTGTAACGATAGTAACCGTTCCAGACAATTCTATACATTCCGTCAGGAACATTATTTACAGTCTGACCGTAGTTAAAGGTCTGTGAGTTACCACCCCATTTCTCAGCATTGCAGTTAGCATTGTCACCACCAACTCCGAAGCCGCCACCTGACCAATTGTTATTGCGGAGGTCATTGCGTCCAAAATCGTTACCCTTGATCAAGAAGGTAAGGTCAACAGGATTCTCCTCAGTAGCAGCTGCGAACTGTTCCTGAGCAGCAGCCAAACGCTCTTCGGGAGTGATAAACTTCCACTGAGCCATAGTTGAACTACCATCAGTCTGCAGCTCGACTCTAGCATTATTGGCGGTACCTACAGCTGTTGCAAATTTAGAACCATTCGAGAGAGTGAAGATACCACTACCCTTTGATGTCTCTTCAATAGTCCATTCAAAAGCACCACCGTCATTCCAAGGACCGTCATTGGCACTACCATTAATATAATGACTCTGACCGCCATTACTAATCTGAGAATCAAGCGTGTACTTGCCATTAACGTTTGCTACCTGGTAATCCACGCCATTTTTATTTACGACAGCATGGGTACCCCAAGCGTCACCAGCACCCAAATACAAACCTGAAGCAGGATTGTAGAGATAGTATACACCATCAGCAATTAAAGGCTTTGTCTCTTCAGATGCTTCCTTAGCATTCTTCAGAGCTTCCTCAGCAGCCTTGATACGATTGATAACGGTATTCACCATTTCCTCGAACTCTTCCTGATCCATCTTGCTGTAGTCATTAGCAAGGATTGTCTGACCCTGAGCAATCAGAGCAGCCAAAGTGGTCTTAGGTCCAGCGGGTTTATTCTGATTACCGCTTATGGTACCCATAGCAGAATCCACAGCATCCTTCAGGTCTTTCTTCACACCCTTATAGGTTGCAGGCTTAGTCTCTGGGGTGTAAGGCTGAGGATCAGCATCTAACAAAGATTCAGAAGCAGACTGCAGACGGGCAATCATGTTGTTGATCCATGATACTGTAGCCTCATTAACATTCATCAGGATACTAGCCTGCAGTATGGTGCTGTTAAGAATACCCTCACGATAGTCGGAAGCAGCACTCGTGTCCAGAGCCTTAGCATCCTCAATAGCAGCACTCAGACGTTCCTTAGCCTGAGCAACACGCAGGGGATCAACATTGGGATCATTTTCACCGCCGCCACCAGCAGCTGCAATCTCCTCAGCAAGAGCTTTGTCATCATAAGTAGCATCCTCTTCGTCGAGATAGATAAAGATATTGTCGAAATAGTAGTTGTTGGCGAGAGTCGTATTGTCGTTCAGGTTAAAGGCAATTGACTGGAAACCTACAACTTCACCATTACCGTTATCTTTCGTACACATGTTCTTTGCTACGGCAACTTTCGAATCAAAGGTCTTCCATTCTTTAGTAAAATTAATAGTACCTATAGCTGACCAGAAGATATAATCGCCAGGAGCGCAGTGTGACTGTGTTCCTGCACTTGCCTCTTGATCAGCACGATACGAGAACTTCAGTCTGAACGACTCACCCGTATAGAATTTACGCGGGAGCGTAATAAAGAACTGGGTATCCCATCCATTTGCAGCATTGTCAACACTCTTTACTACGATACCCTTAGTACCACCGACGCCCTTACCGTCAACAAAGTTGGTGCTGAAGGCACCACCGGCATCACCGTCCTTACCGACAAAGTTTGTAGCATCTTCATTCTCACAATAGCTATTGCGGGCAACATTCAACCAAACAGTTTCCTTAGCAACCTCGTTGGCTTCAATATGTTGACCATATTTAGCAACACTTGCGCTCCAAGTACCCATAGTAAAGTTAACATCACCCGTACCAGTAGAGGTGTAGGTAATATCAACCTTGTAGCTGTTTCCTGAAACCATAGTAAACTGGTCAGCAATAAATGGCTGAAGATCCCAAGGATTACCTGCATCAGAATTGTTGTCAATCTGGATGGCACCTTTCGCCAAATCGAAAGAAGAGCCCTCAGGCTGTCCCATTCTGTACCAAGGATAGCTCTCATAGGTTGAATAGTCGTAAGTCCAGGCTTGACTTGTCGTGGTGTTAGTAATCACAACCTTGTAGATTCTAACAGTACCAAGAAGCTTACGACCTTGCCAGAGAAGATGGCAGTTGTTTTCGCCATCTACGTTAGCATTGTCGAAATTCAGCGTAAGAACCTCCTGCGCCGCGTTCGCCACGCCTACTGTGCATAGCATCAGCAGCGTGCATAACAATCTAGTAAACTTTTTCATAAATGTTTTATTAAGTTAATGTAAAAAATATATATATTTGGGTGCAAAGATAAGCAAAAAAATAACAACACGACACAGAAAAAGCACGAAAATACCCGTCATTAACTTTTATTAATAAACTACGGGCGCGAAATAACGATGAAAAAGGCATTTTCCTTCATGCAAGGGTAGACATCAGTTAACCATACACTTTATTGACGCACGCGTACATTATTTATTATATAATAACAGATGGCGATATTTATTATATAATAACAGATGGCGATGCCGTGCAATGTATGTTTATGCACTTTTTCGGGAGTCGGAGCAAAGTGAGAGTTTAGTCGGAGTAAAGTTAGAGTTTAGTCGGAGCAAACTCGGAGTTTACCCGGACTAAACTCCGAGGAGATGGTTAATGCGGATATTTATTCATTTTATGAATAAGTATGCATTCTTTGGCATTTTCAGGATTCAAGATGTATCTTAGCGTCGCTTCATTTGAAGACCTTCTGGGCGAACATCGTCAGATAGATGCGCCAGTTGCGCCAGATGTGACCTCCGTCAGTCTCGACATACTCGTATTTGTAACCCTTCGAGTCCCAGTAGTTACGCAGGTCGATGGTGCTCTGGTAGAGGAAGTCGGTACTGCCCATTCCCATCCAATAGAGCTTGGGCTTGCTGCCGAAGAGCTTTGCCGACTGGCCGGCGAAGTCAGGGTCAGCCTTGATCTGCTCCGCGAAGGGCTGGTTCATGTTGAAGTCCTTGCCGAGATGCAGACCAGCCGAGAAGAGGCCGTAGTAGTCGAACATCGTGGGGTAGAGCAGACTGATGGCAAAGGTGTGGCCGCCGCCCATCGACAGTCCGCAGACGGCACGACCCTCGCGCTTCTTGATGGTACGGTAGTTATTGTCTATATAGTTCACGATGTCCATGAAGCTGGCCGGAATGGTGGCAGCGCCAGGCCCCTTTGGTCCCGTACCGCCATCGCGGAAACCGGGGGTGTACATGCCGAATGACCACTCACCGGGGGCTGCCTGACAGTTGGGATTGCCGTTGGGCATCACCACAATCATGGGCTTGGCCTTGCCCGTAGCAATGAGATTGTCGAGAATCTGGGCAGCACGTCCTAACTCGCTCCAGGCATTCTCGTCGCCACCGGCACCATGCAACAGGTAGAGCACGGGATAGCGGCCGCCCTTGTCGTAACCAGCTGGCGTATAGACGGTCATACGTCGCTGCATCTTCAGCGTGGGACTGTTGTACCACACCTTCGAAAGGTTGCCGTGAGGTACCTCGTTCACGCGATAGAGGTCACCCTTGTCGCCCTTCTCGTTGCTGACGATGAAGATATTGGTGAACGACACGATGTCGCGATTCACGTAGATATTCGAAGGATCCTTGACGCCCGTCATGCCGTCGATGTTGAAGGTGTAGCTGTACATCTCCGGAGCAAGCTTATCGGTGGTATAGCTCCACACGCCGTTTTTGTCTTCCTTCAACTGGGCCACCCCCGGTGCATCATACTTTCCGTAGCCCTTGACCTCAATGGATTGTGTGGGCAGAAAGTCGCCCGTCACCTCCACCTTGATGGCTTTGGGGGCGTATAGGTTGAATGTCACTGTGCCGTCCTTGTTGACGACAGGAGATTGTACACTGGCACTGTTGAAGAGCTTTTCTTGTGCCGAGGCTCCGAGGCAAACCATTGCCAGAGCCATCATCATCATGGTCTTTCTCATAATTGTTATTTCGTTATTAGGATACGACTGCGAAAGTTGGGTTATCTGATAAAGCTTATGAACTGGTGTCACCGTTCTTGGCTATTATCTGAGTGCAAAGATACAATATAATTCTCATATTCAGACAAAATAGGTGCCCAAACATTTGTTAAAATATTACTCAAAGACCTTTTTATCGATAAAAGAAGCCCGTTTGCTGAACGGTTACCAGTCAACAATCATTGTTAAATAATGTGTAAGAGTGCTTGACTTTACTGAAATTGTAGTAACTTTGCAAGTGAACAAATAAAAAGAGTAAGAGTTAGGAAAATGTCTAACATTTTGAGAATCAATATAATGGGTCGTTTCTTGAGCATGTTCGATGATGCACCGATGAAACGACTGTTATTGCTGTTTGCGGCTGTGCTGATGATTGCTGCC
>Ga0310690_10004141_pt1 | contig 20951 bp, 26 predicted proteins | sample AusTroGonzalo_MG_2_FD_207661 | JGI IMG/M metagenome (GOLD analysis project Ga0310690, IMG submission 207661) | Bovine rumen microbial communities from tropical cattle in Woodstock, Queensland, Australia - Gonzalo_04 (v2) (version 2) | ecosystem: Host-associated > Mammals > Digestive system >... | reverse complement strand
CTCCAGCTTTCACTTCTTCACTAATGATTCTGTACTTCTGAATATCTGTGCTGTAGTTTTTCATAACACTATAGCTGTACTTTGTAAGGCAGGTATTACTCATTGAAAGTTAGTGCTGAGATAATAGTTGTACAATAGCTGTTGGAACTTAGTCAGGCCACAAGAGATTCTATCCTTATTCTTCTGATAGTAGTTCTTAGCATATTCAGATAGTTTTCTCTTGTGACTAAGATAGTAATTGTGTTGATACTCCTGTCTTGAAGTTTTAGTTAGCTCCTCGAAGGATTCAGTTTGCTCAGGAAACTTGATATTCTGCTTTTTTTCGCAGTAGCTCCTGAAAGTTTCTCGAATGTTTGCCATGATTGTATTTTGTTACGTTGATAAAAATCGAAATAATAATCGAATCAGTGATTATGTAATCATCTGAGCTCGTCTGTAACCTCTTGACTATGTTTTTTACACCAGAGATGGTTACCTTCCTCTATAGGGTGTCAGCATTTTCTACATCTGTTCATGATGTTATACTACATATATAAAGCTGGTATACTCACCTCATACCGTAGCCATACGAAGAAGGCTACGATAGAGATGAATGATAACCATACAAATAAATCAAATAACCTCTTCATCTTATCTTCATTGTAATGTAGAACTTGCCACAGGGATTGGTCAGTAGTTATTAGTAGATACATAATGTCCATCCCAATTCTTAACTCTCTGTTCCTCAATATCCAGTTCTCTCATTTTAATCTGATACTCCATATTTACCTGTTTAGCAGTGATAAGGTCGTTATAAGCCTTCTCTCATTCTCATTTAATTCTGAGTGCCTCAGCTTGTAGTTGTTGTGCCTCCTTCTCTGCCTCAGCCTTAATAATCTTTGCTTGTTTCTCAGCCTCTGCTTGTTTTACCTGTTGCTGAGCCTCAATCTCAATCTTCTTAAGGTTTTGTTCCTGTTGTTTAGCCTCCTGTGCTATTCTCATAGTTTCTTGAATCTGTTTGTCAAATTCAGCAGACCAGTCATAATTAGTAATCTGAATATCATCTATAGTAACTGGATAGTTATTAACGTACTTGATAGCCAATTCTAATGTTGACGAGTTAAGTTCGCTCTGTTTCTCAGCCACATCGAAGATGGTCATTTTACCTACAGATTCTTTGAATGCCTTAATAACATTCTGCTTTAGATTTTCTTCTAGTACCTTAGTACCATAGTTCTTAGCGATATTCACGATATCCTTATCATCATATCTATAGAATATTGTAATATCCACTCAGATAGTCTGATTATCCTTAGTGATAGCTCATGCGTCTCACACAGGAATATTCATGGACATCTGTTGTGGAACTATAGAATAGAATTTTACAGTCTCCATTATAGGAACTTTGAAATGTAATCATTCTCATGATACTCTATTTACAGCTCACCATGTAGATACTACAGCTCTTTCTGTAGATTTCACTGTAAAGAATCATCAGAAGATGATACGTAGGAATACAATGATTAGTATTCCCCATAGGACATACTTAATGATAGTCCTCTTTCCATAAGAAGTTAGGTCACCATACTCATCTAGCATGGTTCTAGTTTCGTTTGCTTGTGTCATGCTTATATTAATCAAGAATAAAAACTTTTACATGTACTAACCCCAACTTAAGTGGTGCCAGTTGCTTGAAGGCATGTGATGATAGGTCTATTACTCTATCCTGTCTGGCAGGACCATAGTCATTGTGATAACATGTAATACACTTATCCTCAGTACATACCTTATAAGTCTTGTATCTTTCATAGATACGTAAGGCACATGTATCATGTGATTTACTCCATTCTCTGATTTCTCAGTTTATATTGAGAGTGTAATCATACCAAGACGCAGTGCCTTCATACAGTGGAGGATTTTCCACCTCCACCGTATCAATGTTCGGCATTTGATTTTGTGAGACGATACCACCTAGCATTATTCGTCATAAAATCATGCTACTCATCATCGTCATCATTATCTTTTTTGTCTTCTCTATTAAATTCACCGAATCGTTTATCTCTTAATGTTCAGATAGAGTCGACCCAGTCATTTAGAAGTACTAACTTCTCTCATCTTTCACAGTCAATCTTCTCAGCTACGTCTCAGAAGATGTCAACCATATTTCTCAGGAAGTTGAATGCCGTATCATGATACGCCTTTACTTCTACTCCAGACTTATGGTCTCATAAGAAGATAGTAATAGTCTCTTCTGACTGTCTTAAATCATCTTTACCATTGTTGTCAGATGATGGAATCAATTGGTTTCGTAAGTTCATTAGATTATATCATTAGTAGATAAAGCAATTTGTTCCAGAGCTTTAGCATTCTGGTATGCTATTCTGAGATTTTTCTCCTGCTCAGCAGTCATTGTCTCTCAGATTTCTTTGACTCTAGCTTTAATTTTCTTCATAAAGTCTAGCTCATCTAGGCACTCAGTCATGAATTTAGTTCATTTGAGTGCCTTATCATATCGAGTCTCATCATCCTTGAATGGTCATTCTTCTGTAATCTTCTTCGTCTCCTTCTTAGAAGTCATCTTAGATTGATTCTCTGCCTTAGTTATCTCGTCTAAACTGGCAATTGAATCGATGACCCCAATTCCGAGCCGTGCCAAGCAACGTCAAACGGAGCTGGTCTCGGCATTTTCGAGTGCTGATGTCTTGTTTATGAATCAGTCTCATCGTTTAGCTTGTGAGTATGCCGTAAAGTATCTTTCAGGATGGTCACAATCTGGAGTGACTGTAGCTTTGAATACCTCTAACGTTGGGTCGTCAGTCATGATTCTCTGAGTAACGATTGAACCGTTAGGATAGTTTTCATTGAAGTAGAGTACTCTATCAGACACCAATACGTACTTTTTACCCTTGATATCTATAGCTTTTTCTACTAATTGTTTGTCAGTTTGCTTAGTTGTCATGGTTATTTTCTTTTAAGTAATAAAGATTTTCTTTGTTCTTGTTGTTTTTGTAAGTAATCTATTTGTTTTTGTAAGCATTGTCTAATCTGTTGATTATGGCATTTCTCGTATTTCTTCCTCAGGTCGAGAATCCTGTTCTGTCTTATGAGCATTCTATCTAGCTCTAGTCTTGCCTCGTCTATCATGGCTCATATTCACATTCATATAAAAGCTCTTTTTCTAACTGGTCATCTCTTCGACGCTCATATTGTTCATCTGAATCGTCGATTCTTCATGTCTCGTATAGATACGCTCAGAATTCGAGACAGTCACCGTCATAATTGAACGGTCGTTGTTCTTTGTTGAACAAGTCTACATCTACGTTTTCCATGTTCATGATTGGTTAAGTAATAAATGTTTAGGCTTATAGTATGTTAGGATATTAGCCTCAAATTTTATTCAAGATATATATTCGTCATCCGAAGTCAACTCCCAGATTTTCCATCATGCGTCCTGCATGAACCATAAGGTAGGCATTAGCTTTCTGGTTCTTATCATACACCAGTTAGGTTGACTTGCCAGTACCTGTATATCTTCTATTGCGTCGAAATCTGAATACTTATCTCTTCGATTAAAATCTTTCATATTTTCATCATCTGTAATAGACATCCACGTCTCTGTTAGTAACGTATTTGTCTTTAATTAAAGCATAGTTCCTATACTCTTCTCATTCAGCGTCTACTTCTTTAGATATCACTATCATCACATTGGATAAGTCCATAATTTTCTGTGAACCTTCCCATGTACCTTGACGGTTAGTGTGGTGAAGTACAACTATTGCTATATCCAGCTTTTGTGCCAGCTCTTGTAAAGCCTTCATACACTTATTCTGGTTTCATCTAGCGTCGTTTCATGAATTACCTTCTATCATTGAGAAGGAATCTATCACTATCAGTTTATATCCGTCCATTGCTGAGACTTCTATAATCTGCTGTAATTTCTGAAGACTCACTCAATTTGGATTGTTGTAGTACTTGTACTTACTTAGGTTACTTGATACGAACTTAGCCATATCATCCTTCTCTTCATCTGTGAGTAGCTCCAGATTAGTCAGACAGCTTTTAGATTTATGGTTCATCCATAGCCATCTGGATTGCCACATTGTCTCCATAGGGAATTCCAGATTGATATAGAATCCCTTTATCTTACCAGCATTTCTTTTGATAAGGTCTAAGGCAAATGTAGTTTTACCTGAATTGGATTCAGCCACTACTGTGACTAATTCTCCAGTCATGATACATTCGAAGTCATCGAATGCCTCTGATGGATACAGAATTCATGTCTTAGGTTTGAATTCGTACATGATTATTGTTGGTTAAGGAATAAATTTTTAGGACTATCCTTCTGCTGGATTGCTTTTACAATCTCGTTAATTTGTTGTTCTCAGAATGTCTCTTTTAGCTCCTGAGAACGTTGTTTCATGTCTCATCATGCGTTTAAGTGCCATTTACATATAGTGTATAAGTCTTGTTTAATAACGTCATCATTGATTGGTGTGAAGTCTCTAATCCAGCGTTCACATGCTGGTATGTACTTAGACTGTATAAGTCATGCCTTTAGTTTCCACTTCATAATGGATACTTGTTTCTTTACTTCATCACAAGGCTGTTCTTTGAAATAACGCTCAGACTCTCACTTCTTTCATTTCCTAGCATGTGGATAATCCTTCCAGAAGTCACTAAATGTATATTCTATTGTATTATTATATATTATATTATTATGTTGACATTTTTGTCATACCCCCCCATGACATTTTTGTCATACCCCTGTGACATTTTTGTCTATGGTTATAGTTCTTTCGTAGTTCTGAACTAGGTCAATTGATATGAATCATTTTTTCTCTAAAACTGATAGGTTTCTTGCTATTGTCCTTCTATCTGCGTTAAGCATTTCTCACAAGTATTCATTAGTTGCTCGGCAGAATCATTTTTCAGCACAGAGACTACTAATTAAGCAATACAATAGTTTTTGTTTGTCGGTTAAGTCGTTGCTAAATAAGACAACGTTAGGCATTATTCAATATCATTGTTCTAGCATTGACATCAATAATTAAGAATTAAAACTCAAATGGCTTGTTCACTTCTTGTTCTAGTTCTTCTACTGTGTAATGTTTCATCTCATCCTTAGGTATTGCGAATCCACTCTGTAAAGTGTACTTGCTGGTGAACGGAAACGTCAACTTGTTGAGCTTATCCATTCGTAAAGTGTTGTCTGAGTTTCTAGCAATCCACTCCACAACGTCTGTAAATGTAATTTCTTCCTTTTTCATGATATAATTTTTTTGGTAAATAAAAACAGTGATTTGGAATAGCTGAGTTGTTCTGGGTGGCGTAAGGCATAGGCATTCCTTATCCCATACCAACCACAGCTATTTCAATTCACTGTGATTACGCCTTTCTTTTCACGCCATACGATTCATCATCGCAATTACAGGATAACAATCTCCCAGCTATAGTCAAGACTTTTTTTTGTTTTTGTTTTCGTAGTTCTGAACTAGTATTTACTTCATAATTCAATTTCCAGTGTATTTCATGTTCTCTTATGATATAAATTTCTGATTTCGTCTAGTCTGATGTACATGATTCTGTAAGGTTTTGTCTGTTGTCACCTTCTATATCTATCCATTGCTGGTCATGAATCTACTCTAACAGGAAGATATTTTCTGCTGAGTTTGACTGTCCTTTCATCGATTCAGTCCATATAAGATAGTTGTGAAGGAGAATAGCATTTAATTAGGTCTCATGCTGTATTGTCCCTATGGTCTCTAAGTTCAAAGAGTTGCCAGTCTCATAATGTTTTTTTAACGGTCATGATGAATAAAAAATAAGATAAAAACACTTGTAAAAGTTATTCCCAAATGTATAAGTAATTGTCCATGATTGGTGGATATGTTGGTTAACAGAGAAAGAGTAGGTTAGGACTACTCTTTTTCTAATTTATCCTAGTTATACTTAGGATTTTACTCTCAAATTTGACGGATTTGAGTATTGAATTATATAAATCATCAGTAAGTTCATCATCTTCACTATCTATGTTATGATAGTCAAGTTCTCAATTAGTCTCTGTGACTATTTGCCAGCAATGTAGTTCTTGTTTCATGATTATGTGGTATAAGATATAAAACTAATCTTCATCAAGGCTGAGATTTTTATTTGTGATATAATCATCTGCGATATCATACATGTCTGGACATTCACCCATAGATAGTGGTCTATCCATTACATATTCATAATATTCACATACAGCAGAATATACTTCTTGACTGTTTACAAAATGGAATCAGTCCATAAATTCATAAAATTGTTTATAGTCAGCGTCTACTAGTTTATCCTGTACTATTTTTCTATCTTCATCAGTACTCTCTAGTAAAAACTCAAATAATGAGTACCATTTATCTTCATTCTCTACAATTTCTTGTAGCATTTGACCTAGTGTTTTATAGTTTTCCATGCTTATGATGATTAAAAGTTAAAATAAAATTTTTTGTTTTTGTTTTTGTAGTTCTGAACTAGTCTATTGTCTGGAAATAATATTTTCATTCTGGAGTATCATAATTGAATTTACTTATATTGAAGTCATGTAGTTTTTCCCAGACTTTACCTAGTGTATTACAATTTGTTTTTTCATCTGATATATCTGGATAGTCTCTATATAGCCATCATTTCCAATTGATGAATAGTTCCAGCTCAGTTATGTACTGGTATTTCTCGATATATTTTTTCTTATCAGATTTCCATAAATCTTTAATTTCCTGAAATAGCTCCTTAGCTTTGTCTCAATCCAGCTTGTAGAATAAATCTTCATTTTCAGGCATATAACCTGTCATTTGACACATTCAGTAGAGATAGTTTCTCTCGATTAAGTATTTTTTGATATCCATGATTATAACTAATTAAGAATTAAAGGTTTGCTTTTATAAATCCTGCCATCATTTCCATTCCTTCGATATATCCATATGAAAATTCCTGTAAGATTTCTAAACTGTTCGAAGTCAAATATCTGACTTCTTCATAGTCAATTGATATTGTGAGCTTGTAAGCTCCAAGCTCTTTTTCTACTACACAATCTATTCAGTAGATTCCAACTGTGGCTGAATGATTCCACACGATTTCTCTAGGTTTCATCTGGTTTTTTGTTAATTGAAATAAATATCGATTTCTTGAAATCCAGTCCATCTGGATTCAATTCATTTTCTGGATACATAGTACCAAGTCCAATTTCTCTGGCATATGTAACCACAGTTCAGAACTGATAGAATTCAGTTCAATCTTTCTTTGGTTGTTTTGGATTCCCATCCACAATCCCAAATTTTCAATTGTCAGCAATTCCTATCCAGAACTGCTATTTCGTTTCCATGAAGATAGAATCTACTGATTCAATCTCTAGTTACAGTCTGAGTATTAGACTGTTTGAAGTTTTTTCAGCTTTTGAAAGCCATTGCTGATTGCTCTGTAATTTTATTCATGATTCATCTAAATATAAGATATAAAAAGGATTTTGTTTGATTTTGTTAGGTTATATCTGGATTTTGTTTATCGTTCTTCATCTTCATCCCATCAATTCAGATAGTAGTTATACTCTTCAATTTCAGCTCTTGCCAGTTCTAAAGCCTGCTTTTGAGTCATTCATTCAGATTTTTCTATTCATATGATTCAGACGTTCCTACTTCTATCAAATTCATAATATCCAATGTCCTTCCTATCGATTACTAAGTCGAATCTGATAATACTATGCTCAAAAAAGTCTAATGTAAAGCAATAGTAGTTCTCATCTAGTTTTTCATATCTTTCAGTCTCTTCTGAATCTCATTCATCTAACTTCATCCAATCGATATCAAAGTCAGTTCTGAACTGATATCTTCTGTGTGGTCTAATGTCTATCATTGCCATGATTTTGTAAAATTAAGAAATAAAGGTTCAGAACTCCTAATTTCTAGGAGTTCCTTCATAATTTTCCATTTTCTTTAGTGCCAGTCTGATTTGGTCTATATCATCCTTCCACTCTTCATATTGTTTCCAGCTGATTGAGTCCAGAAGATGGTCTAAAGCGTTGTCCAGACTGCTTTCATAGTCATAACGTTGTCGTGGTCTATTTATCCATGAATAGTATCCCACAGCAACAGGATTCAGATAAGTTCCCAACCTGAAAATCTCTGATTTTTCAGTTGTGTTGTATCTGGTTCTATTCCATGAGTTTACCACTGTAAACTCTCAAAAATGCCAGATTGATTCAGTTTTTCCCATGTTTTTATCGAATAAAAAGATAAAAAGGCTAAAAGCCAATATCTGAGTTCTGAACTGATGTTTTTAAGCAAATTGAACCCACTCTCTAGTAAGTGAAACTAGTACAGATTCCTGATTCAAAGCTGATTTTACAGCTTTAGTGAATTGAGAAACCAGTTCACGACTGGCTTCTTCAGTTTTCCAATTGATTGTGACTGAATATTCAGTCACTTTTTCTCAGTTTTCATGCGTGTAAACTCATTTTTGGATATCCGAAATAGTTCAAAATCCTAATATTTCTACAGTCAGATTTTCTAATTTTTCCATAATTTCTTCAGTTGATAACTGCTGGATTTTTGAATCCTTATCATTAAATCAGATTCAAAAGTTGTAATTGTATCGTAGTTTTTCCATGATTTTATAAGTTAAGAATAAAAAAAGTATAATTCAGAACTCAGATATTGACTCATAGTCAAAAATTTACTAGCAGGACACGAGCAGGGCTTTCACCTATGACTCCAACAATCCAGAACATAGTTCTGAACTGGCTTATACTACAACGAGCATTTTATAGCGTCCAGATTTTCACTGGCGTCCGTTTTGCTTATACTATGAAAGAACACATCTCGAAACGAGTTTGACCAGTTTAGAACTGATGAAACTCTGCGTTGCTGGATATCTCCAGTTCCTGCCTTGTTTCTGTCTAGTTTATAAGAAAATGGATTATAATGTCAAGAGAAATACAATACTTTTTTTTATATCAGTTCTGCTCTAGTGTTTCATCATCCCTGAATGGTAAAAAATACAGGATTTTTGAACCTGTAGAAAATGGAAAAATAACGGCGATTTTTAATCAGATTTTTTTATCCCTTTTCTGGCTTTGTATCATACAAAAAAAACAATATAAGAATGGATTCAATTTTGATTCAATCCAGATTCTGGATTCAAGCAGGATTCATGATAGAATCAAAAATCAAATATAATCTAGCGTTTTTGAATCTAGCTTGCTTTTGTGTGTATATAAAAACGCTAAAAAGCTCCTAAAATTCTCTGACTGGATAATTTATCCACTTCATCCATCCCATGACGCTCTGGTGATTTTTCACAACGAAGAGAACTGGGATTTCTCATCAGTTTTTCAGCCTTCAGGATTTCAAAAATGTCCAGATTTTCGGATTCCATTCCAGTCAGTGGATGGATGAACCACGAACGGATGAAGAGAGCAGAGCTTATGCCTTCTCTTGCGACCAAACCCCCACCCCCCAAATGCGTGCGTGTGGGTGTATATGTATATCTATAACTCGCTATTTTCTGGAAAATACGACAAGGTAATTTTACCTGATTACAGCTTGTAATCTATATTTTTTTTGGTATGATATTATCAGGTATTTTTGCCTGATATTTAGTTCATAACTGGTAAAACATGTGATTTGAGACAAAGAAGTCGTTATTAGAGTATTTAGGGAAGAATCCAAACGACAATAAGCTAGTTGACAGGCTTATTTTACGTGGTGATGTAGTTAAGATAAATGGGATGTATGAGGTAGTAGATAAGGACGCAGTCATATCCATATTAAAGGATAGGGTGAGGGAGTTAGAAGGTAAAATTACCTGATATAAAGGTGAGAACTGAGATTATGAAGAGGCTAAGACACAATGGGAGTATTGGGAGAAGGAGTGTAGGAGATATTGAAGGCTAAGTAGTCATGTAATAGATATATGTTATGATAAAGTTAAGAGTTTATTAGGTAGTAGGTTTCAGGAGAGTAGGGAATCATTTAAGGAATGAGTGATAGAGGCAGCTAAGGAAAGGGATAAGTCTGACTAAATAGAGACTAGTTTCTAAAAAGTCTTGAAAAATAAGAAAAAAAGGATATTAGTCTGGTAATAATTTATATTAATACACAAGCCATGAAGAAATCTGAGGCCACTATTAAGCAGAAATGGGACAAGAAGACTGAGGAGATGAGGGTTAAGGCTAAATTTAGGTTTGACATCTTAATCCAGAACAGGAAGAAGGTAATGGAGAAGAATTTTGATTATGAGATAGAGAAGTACAATAGGAAGAGGGACGCATATATTAGGAAGAAGGAAGAGGAGTATAAGAGGAAATGTTTGAATGAGATAAGGGAATGGAAGTGAAAGCCAAAGAGGGAATATAAATCTGAATGACCAAAGATAAAGCCACTACAGTTTGCCATGCAGATAGCACAGGAGAATGCCAGACTTAGGGATACGGACCCAGATGGGTGTGGTAGATGTATTTCATGTGACGCATTTTGTTCATGGTGAGGGTTAGCATGAGGGCATAGATATTCGAGAAGGTTCACAAATATATGTTTAGAGGAAGAGAACATCAATGCACAATGTCATACATGTAATAGGATTACGTGACCATTATGAGACCCAGCGTTAAAGATGAAGACGAATGACCATTATGATGTAAATTTGGATGACAAATTTTGAGCAGGGACATCAGCAAGATTAAAGGAGCTGAGTAGGGATTTTGCTAAGTGAAAATGAAAGAAATATGACCTAAATAAAAAAATACCACAGCTCATTAGAGAGAATGAGAAATTATGGAAGAGTAAAAATTTTTATAAGCCATGAAGAAAATGGTGACATATATGGGAAGAATACGCTAAGAGACATTAGCGTTTTTATTTTTATTAATCAAAATGTTTGATATTACAGAGTATTTGGATGATGGGAATGAGGTAAAGGACGAGACAGAGCTAACCAAGATTAAAAGTGTTAGAGAGTTAATGCCTAAGGACGTAGCAGAGAATCAGAGGGCTATGTGAAGACCAAAATTAACAGAAGAACACTTTAAGACTGTAGAAGATTGTCTCAGATTAGACTTTACTGTTAAGGAAGCATGTGACGCAGCATGAATAAGTGTTGCAGCATATTATAAATATTATAATGAGGACGCAGATTTTGCACTTAGAATGGATAGGGCAAGGAATTTTCCAAAGCAGATGGCTAGAACAGCAGTTATGAAGAGGATTTGGCAATGAGACGCAAAGACAGCGTTAAGATATTTAGAGTTAAGGGATAAGTGAAGGTTCAATACTATACCATGACTTACAGAGGAATGAGAAGTAGTTGAGGATAATGTACCAAAGGTACAATTTATTTCAGTTCCAGCTAAAGAATGAGCAGACCAGCAACAGAATGACTCTCAGAAATCTACAAATCCAAGCTCTGCCTCTGATACATCTGCGAATTCCTGAGAGAAATCGACCCCACGAGAGAATGAGGAAGAAGCGTTAAGGAGATTAGCCTCTTAGAATTCCAGCAATGGATAGGAAGGAAGATTCCACCAGAGGATGAAGAGTGATATTCACAGACGGTAGAAGCTAAAAAGAAGAGAAAATACAGAGCAAAGCTGAAAGAAAAGAGGGATTACGAGGAATATTTAAGGCAGATGAGGGAGAATCATAAAAAAAAGCAATAATTATTTTAATTTTGTCCACAGAGATAATATTATGGCGAACGTAGAGATACAACTAACAGAGAATCAGCAGAAAGCGTTTGAAGTGTTAATGGATGACGAACATACTGCTATTTGATATGGATGATGAGCATGATGAGGTAAAACTTATCTATGAATCATATGGTTATGGAGAATGTGTAACCAATATCCATGAGTTAGGTATGCTCTAGTTAGAGACACTATTAAGAATATCAAGCAAACATCTGTAATTTCATTAGAGAAATTCTATAATGATTACAAGATACCAGAGAATATGCGTGGTAAACTTAATAATGTATCGAATATCATCACATTTCCTAATGGTAGTCAGATATTATTAAGGGAATGATGTTATTTGCCACAGGACCCATTGTATAATAGGTTTTGAAGTCTGGAACTTACATGAGCTTTCGTGGAAGAGTCAGCAGAATGTCCTATAGAGTGAATAGAAATCTTACAGACCAGAGTTTGAAGATTTAAGAACACAGAATATGGGATATTGGGTAAGGTATTAGAGACATTTAATCCGAATCCATGACACGTATACGAAAGATACTATAAAGGTAAGCATAAGGACTGAGATAAAGCTATTTTCATTCCATCATTGGTATATTCTAATAACTTTATCGATAAATGATATATCGAGAACCTAGAAAGAGCCAGTGAGAGGACGAGAAACAGATTATTATACTGAAAATGGGATTTCGATGACAATAACTGGATGTTATTCAAACAATGAGATTTGGATAGACTAAAGACAAACGAATCTCGTTGAGACCAATACTTCTTAATCTGTGACGTTGCCAGATTCGGAAAAGATACGACTAGAATATCTTTACGAAGGTGAAATACATGGATAAGAGTATGGACATATGCTAAAAGTAGTGTAGAAGATGTGAAGACGTCGATTATGTTGCTCCAGAATCAGTATGAAATTGAGGCAAGGAACATAATAATCGACGCAGACTGAGTAGGATGATGAGTTGTAGATGGAATTCCGTATAGTACGTGATTCGTAAACAATTCTAAGCCAGTGGAAACATGAGCAAAGCAGAATTATGCTAATCTGAAGAGTCAATGTGCATTCTTACTACAGGATAAGATACAGAAAGGTGAAATTGCTGTGAAATGGGAACATTTAGACGCAGATAAGGACTGGGAAGTCTTAGTACAGGAGATGTTAAACTGCTATATAGATGAGAAATCTATAGATGGAAAGACTAGGATAGAACCTAAGGATAAGATGAAAGCAAGAATCTGAAGGTCACCAGACTTATTAGATACTATGATAATGAGAATGTATCCATATTTAAGATATTTCGATGATGAAATAAGCAGTTATTTAACTTCAATCGCAAGATAGATGATAAAATTAACAGATGAGTTAAGACAAAAGATAATATGAGAGTATAAACACGGTTTTGAAGCAAACCGTTCTAAAAACTCTCTTTTTCTGTCTCAGAAAGATATATATTCAACTAAAAGGAACGATGAGTTACTAAGAAGTCAGATTTTCTGGTCATGTGCCAGAACAATGCAGGCTACATGTATTATCAATGAGCCAGATGTCAGTTGGGAAGACGAAAACATCTTATATCAGATGGAAGCTAGAAACTTCACAGATATGTTCAAAACTGACTATGTAAATGAAAGATGGGATTTTGATAGATACATGTGACTAGAAGATATTGCTAAATATTGAAAAGCCGTCTTTCTTTTTAGTGGATATGACAAGAAAAAGAACGTTCCAACAGTACAAAGGATAGACCCAAGATTTGTTTATCCTTATAATGATGGTTCACTTCTAGTAAAGGACTATCCATTCTTCTGATTTGATAGAGTGGTTACTAGAAAACAACTAGAAGAATTACCAGTAGCAGCTAACAAGGAATTCAAGGAAATGATAGTTAATAACTATGATGTTTACATTAACGGATTAGAAACAGAAGACGCATTCCTAAGAAGCATATCTACTTGTTATAATTCAACTACTGGACATTACACAATCCACTATCATTATACATATATCTATGATGAAGAAACAGGTGAGAATAACTTATATTTAGTTCTCATGCTATGTGACCAAATCCTAGATATATATGACGTGCCAGAGACAGATAATATTATACCTATTGCAGTATACTGATTTGCATATGACGCACAGGATTGGTGGGGAACTTCATTAGTAAATATAATAGAAGACTGACATAGAACAGAGCAACTATTACTTAATCTATATAAGATTAAGGTTACTAGAGAAGCGATGTGATGAAATATCTTCATCGATGAACAAGTGTTCATGAATAATATCGATACACTTAAGAATCAATCTATTAAAAATAGATGGTTCCCAGTTAAGATGAGAGATATGACAAAACCAATTGCGTCTATGGTATATGAATTACCACAAACACAGATAAGTACAGACTTATATAATTCATTGTGAATGATTAAGAATAAAGCATTGGCTGAATCATTCACTAACGCTACGGCTCAATGATTAGGATTGTCTGGAAACAGTGACCCTAATACAGCAACAGCTTCTAAGATTCAGAAGATTAATGCTAATATGATTACATCATTACAGAATCAGATTTTATCTTACTGAACTAAGGACTTTGCAGAGCTATATAAAGCATTCATGCTATATCATTGGAAAAATAGTTCAAAGAAGGTAATCCGTAGAACAAATAACTGATTAAGCTGAACATATAAGAAGATATCAAAGAAGGATATCAGAGGAGACTTCTCAATCATGGTAGTTGACCCAATCCTAAAGGATATCATTTATCAAGAGAAGAAAGCTGCTTATCAAGAGCAGTATCAGATGTTGGTAAACAATCCACAGACACCACCATATTTACTTACGAACATTCAGAAGGCTATAGCATATTATAACTGATTGGACGAAAGTGAGATAGATAGTGTAACTCAGATGGATTTGGAAGAATATCAATGTAAACAAGATGTTCTATTGCTTAATCATAATATATCAATATATATACCAGTAGATTGTAACATACAGAAAAGGTTATGGTACTATAACAAGGCAGAAGATACTGACGCTAAGTTTAGAGCTATACAGGCGTTACAATATATGGTATCACAAGGTTTAGGAACAGAGGAGATGAATATGGCTTCACAACCTAAAGTTACAGACTTCAAGGCTGCTGGAGAAGATAATCAGAATCCTTTGACTAAAATAAATTACGGTACTACTGATAACGTAGATTCATGAACATGATATGACGTTGGTTCACATGGAAACAGATGAACAAGTCTGAATGTATGATGAATGCAGAGTCTGGATGTATCTAATTGAATGTGATAATTTTATATTATAATATTACATCATGGCAAAGGCTAAGAGAAACATCGTATTAAAAAAAAAGGATACGACTGGTGCGAAGAAAACGGTATCATCAAAAAAGCAAGTTACTACCATCCCTCAAAATACGCAGAACAGCGTAAAGAATGTTGAGGAGAACAAAGCTCAGGAAGTAGTTGAAAAGAAAGCTCAAAAAATTCTTGGAGACGTTGGTGGTTCTGTAATAACTAAACCACAGGGTAGAATCAGATTTGAGGCACAGGTTGCTCCAGTACCAATGTTCATGCTTCCAGCAGACATCAGATTATATCTTCAATCACATGGATTAAGTTCAGATGTGTACAAGAGAGATAAAGAATGGTTAGAGAAGCATAACGTTGATATGAGTATGGTAGATAAACTTAAAAAGTTTTTAACTGAAAGATTATAAGATGTGGCAGATTCTTAGAGATATCGATGACCTTATTAAGGAAGAACCTTATAGGGAGAAAATCAAGATAGAGGACATAGATAGAGCTAAGAAGAAAAGATACAAAAAGGAAGTGTACAGAAAGATGATACATAACTTCCTTAGGAAGTATCAAAAGCCTATCTGAATGCTCTCTAAAGAGGACATAGCAATCATGACAGAGTGAATGGATACCATAGACAAGACATTGTTCATGGACCAAGTCAAATACTGTTTAGAAACTACGTGGGGTAAACCCATAAAGTGGATAATAGAAAATAACAAAAGTATTTTATTTGATAAGCATAACTAACTATGGCATTAGAGGAAGAATTAATGCAGGCTGATACAGCCGAAGAAACTAAAGAAGTTGAACAAAAAAACTTCGATGACCTCACTGATGAGGAAATTGAGCAGGTTAAAGAACTAGCTCAAAGTGCATGATGGGAAATTCTACTTAAATGTATGAAAAAAAGAGTAGAGAAACAGGATGAAAACATCTTAGTATTAGCAAAGGACAATTGCTTCAATGCTAAAACAGAAGGATTCTCTTTCTATGAAGTTCTATGAGCATTTACTCAGTGAATGGGGGAGATGGAGAGACTTGTAAAGGTTATCATCACTGACCCAGAAGACGTAAAAAAAGCTCAGGAAGCAGTTAAGAAAGCTGAAGCTATCCTGAGAGGAGAAAAAGTAGACGAATAACTCTCAAATATTCGAGACCGAAGTTGCATGTCTATAAACTAATCAATTGTAGTCAAGTTGACGACTTAAAATCAATTCGTGGTTGTAGAATGCCATGACTTTACATTCTATTTATTATCAGATGACTGATATGGAACTTGATAACACTGAAGTTGAACAGAAATCTGGATATGCTAAATTGAGAGAAAAGCATGCTCAGGAGATGTCCGACTTACAGGCAAAACTAGACGCAGAAATAGCTTGAAGAGCTGCAGACAAGAAACTTTATTTCGGTAATACTATGAAGAGTAGAGGATACGATGGGGATTTCGATTCCTTCGCTGAAAAGTACTGAACATTAAGTATCGATGATATGGTTTCATTGTATGAAGGACAGAATGGGAAACCAACTGTTACTACTACTCAGACTTCTACTGCTACTACTACTGCTACAGAGGATTGACCAAAAAGTGTTATCGCATGAGCTAATCCGACAACTGAGTTTGAAGGAAAGAAACTTGGCGATATGAATACTGAAGAATTGCTTAAGTTTGCTAAAACTCAATCTCGGTATAAGAACTAAGTTGGATTGGCTAAATATTTATTTAGCTTATAACATTTATTTACAATGCCTGATTTCGACAGATTTAATGTAGCAACAAGTGGTGCTGCTAACATTATGCAAACAAGCAACATCGACGACGTTTCAAACGTAAACGATTTCCTTACTTACTTACTTAAAAAATCATTCCTAGAGAATGGAGAACCATCTACTGTATTCATGAAGTTCTGAGTTAAGGCTTCACACGTTGGATACAAATCAATTACTTGGCCAAGATTAGGAGTTATGAAAACTACTCTTGAACAAGCTGCTTTGACTGAAGGAGTTACTCCAGACGGACACACTAATGTAGTTAAAACTGTAACTGCAGTACCTGTTCAATTAGGAGACTACTCAATCATCTCAGATGTACTTGATGTAGAAACATTACTTCCTATCATCGCTGCACAAGGAAGAGAATTGGCTAATAACGCAGGAAGACTTATCGATGAATTCATTCAAGATACTCTCTTAAATAGTTCAATTGGAAGTCTTTTCGCTGGTACAGCTACTCAAAGAAGTGAATTAACAGCTGCAGATGTAATGGATTTAGACCTAGTTCTAAAAGCATGTACATTCTTGGCTTCACAAGGACAGACTGGAGAAAGATTCAAGATTATTATGCACCCTAATGTATTCTTAGATTATGCTAAATCATCTTCTACTAATACTTGGTTGAATAAACTAATCTATGAAGACTTCAAAGGAGTTAAAGATGGATTCGTAACTGCAGGTGTAAACTACGATATCTATATCTCAGCTAACGTTAAACCTATCTTAGTTGACGCAGATACAGATTTCTATGTATACCCTTCATACGCTTTCAGAGAAGGTGCTTACTGAGTTGGAACTCTTCAAAACTTACAGACTTTCTACAAACCATTTGGAGCTGCAGGAACTGAAGACCCATTAAATCAAAGAGCAACAGTTGGATGGAAATGTATGTATGGATGTGCTGTTCTAAACGACTTGTTCATCGTAAGAATGGAAACAAGAGCTGGAACAGACTATGCATGGCAAGAATCTCTTAATGACTAATTGCTAGTTAGTTTGCTTATATACAGGGGGTTACAATTTGTAACCTTCTGGAATAATCAGACTGATATTTATCTCTTAAAAGAGCAGTAGATGACAACTATAGAAAATTTGTATGAAGGTTGGTGTACAGAAGAAATAAGATGAGCGAGTCAGGTGAACGAGAATGTATGGTTAGCATGGTTTAAGAAATGATACTTAACATTCCAGAAGATGGTTATGGAATATGTTTCATGAAAACAGAACGTTGCTAATGCAATAAAGGATATAAGAGCATGACAATCTGAATATACTTTACCACTTGGAGTAGCGAATACTCCAGATTTTTATTCTATTATTCAGTTAAGAGTAGCATATAAAGCTGACAAGAACTGAATGCCTTTATATAGAGTATGTAGATTAATTAACTTATGAGACTATAATATAAAACCTACAGATTGAAAACAAATCTGAGAACCTATTATCTGGAACAGAGTATCTAAAACGAACCCTAGATTTACGTTCGTAGATAAGAATACAATCAAGATATATCCTACACCAGATGAGAATGTAGATAACTGATTAGCTCTTAGTTATAACTATATGCCAAATATTAATGATTTATCTATGAGTACAAACATAGATAGCTTAAATCTACCACGATATTTCTTTGACGCTATAGATGATTATCTAACATTCAGATTATATCAGGCAGAGAATCCAGAGCAGGCACAATGGTATTATCAGCAATATGAGAACACTCTACATGATAATATATATGGACTTAATAAGGATAAAAGACCAGCTGAGGAGAATCAGGCTAATACTTCATATTTTAGTCATTATTAATACATAGATGGCAGTTTGAGAAGCAAGGAGACAGGTAACAGCAGCAAGATGAGGTAATGTAATATCACAGATTAGCTGGACAGATGGTGTAGCACAGGATGTGTATTACTGACTAGACAATAGTTTTCAGTACAGCTCAAACATAAATACAGATGATGAAATGCATGGTATTAAGTTATCTACTAGGACTTCATTCGTTAGTTCTTATTCTAAATGTCAGTTAGTTAGTCTATGAAACGACTGAGTTATGGCACTTCCTATAACAAGTAGACCATGAGATGAAATAGACTTAAAAAGATTTCAGTTTAACTGATATTATGATTCAGACTGAGAAGACCGACCAGATTGACCATTAGCACCTAATCAAGACTGAGACCCAGTCAGCAAATGGACTGAATTTGATAATAAAGCATGAACATTATATGCTACAGCATATAAATGAGTTCCATGAGTAGTATTTCAAAACAGATTCTGGTATGGTGGGAATCTAACATGAGAAGATAACTGATATCTATTCAGTGTACCATTATCAGCATGAACATGACACTGAGCTGACCATGAACATAAATATCTACCTTATGACCATAACGATTATACAGATTCATCTATAGAAGATAAAAATGATATAGCATGAGAGATGAAGTGAAGAATTACAGCAATTCTGAACTACAATAACACAAGATTAGTAGTAGCGTGTGGTGATGAAATTTGGGTGTACTATCCAGAATTAGATACAGATAGAGCATGAGCAACATACTGAAAAACAGGATGGAAAAAAGTACTCGATTATCAAGATTGAGTCACAGTAGTAGCTCTGACTTGTACTTTTGAATATCTGAAAGTATGGGCAGTAGATAAATGATGGAATACTAAGGTTTATTACTATCAAGGTAATAACAACCTAAGAAGTACATTTGTATATAATGTAGTAGACTTAACATGAGTAAGAGTATTACATGTATATTCTATTAATGGTATAGATTACTATACATCTAGTATCTGAGAATATGCTTCAGACGCTCTTATAGATTTCAACAAAATGATATGAGCAACTCCAGTAAAATTATTCTCTCAAAGAGCAGGTATGACCGTGTTCGATGTAAATAATAAGGCACCTTATTTTGTTGGACCGACATCTATATCATGAGCATACAATGACGGTAATATTTACATCGCAGACGCTTATGGAGTCTTCAAATTTAGATACAATCCACAATGATTCGATAAATGATATATGAAGTGGCTATTAAATAATAATGTACAGGTATATGGATTGTGTGAAAATAAAGGTATCTTATATGTGTCTACAGAAGATTGATGTTACGCTATGAGACTGTATGATACATGAGTTGACTGATATCAACAGAAATGAGTTCTGATTTCTAGGGAATTTGAATGAAGAGAGTGAGGTACTATAACTAAGATGTTAGATGAGATAAGGATGAACTTTGAGCTTAATCCTCTTACTAATTATAATGGAACTATAGATGTGTATGTATCTCCTAATAACTTATGGAAATCTACAAGTGTGTTTACTAAAGCTAATAACTGGTATCATGCTATGCACATAACACAGGATTCGGCAGGAACTAGAGCAGAAAAGTCTAATTTATTTAACGATTTGAATAGTTGAGATTCATCATTTAAGTTTGATTGGCAGACTATAACATATGCTATAGTTATTACTAGATATACTCCACCTGCTAATCCTAGTGCGAGACAGGAAGAGGCTGTGAAAGCAACACCTATAGTAAGAGAAGTAAAACTTACATACCATTGTAAAGATAAAACAAATAACGTTTATGATATAAATTAGTTAGCATGGAATGGATACAAGAAGGATGAAATTATAATTATAGAGCTACTCCTAGTGAGTATCCTATTTCTGATAACATTAGACCTGCTACATATGACCAGTTCATGTCTCTAAGAGACACAATGGTATACAGTAATAAGTTCTATGGTAATAATGCGTGAAGAAGTCTGATAGTATGAATAAAAGCTGACTGAAATCCGACAAATACAATAGAAATATGGGAACCAAATATAATGAGACAATCATTTCAACCAGATTGAACATCTGATGATGAGATAGTATGAAAGTTTGTGTCATCTGGAGACCATACATCTACTAACCCATTAAGTTGTGAGATAAATATTAAGTGAAGGTATAGATTACAGCATAAACAACAGTTTACTAATATCCCATCATCAATTACAAGAATCCATAGTTATATAGTACAACATCACTGAAATCAGGCAAGAGAAAGAGCAGTATTTGATTGGGAATGGAATACACCATGAGAAATTGTCAGGCTTACATCATTCTGATACGTAGAATGTGACCTAG
>Ga0310690_10004140_pt1 | contig 20956 bp, 16 predicted proteins | sample AusTroGonzalo_MG_2_FD_207661 | JGI IMG/M metagenome (GOLD analysis project Ga0310690, IMG submission 207661) | Bovine rumen microbial communities from tropical cattle in Woodstock, Queensland, Australia - Gonzalo_04 (v2) (version 2) | ecosystem: Host-associated > Mammals > Digestive system >... | reverse complement strand
ATGCGATATTTCTGCTTGCGGTTTGATTGTATTTTACTTCAAATTATCGTATCTGTCAAGTGTCAACCTATCGACCGAGCAACATCCCTAGAAATCTACACAATACATTTTGTTATTCGTGTGGAATAAATAAACTGAGATTATAGTAACTTCCCTTCTCGTCCATTGGGTTGGTTATCTCCCAACCAATATCTCGAGAATTATTTTCTCCACCGTGTAACAAATGTTTGACAACCCTACAACATACAATACAAAGAAAAAAATCCAAACCTATTGCATGGGTGGCAACATTGTGTTATACTGTTCTTATTATGACAAAATGTAAATTATGCGGACGCAAAACCCGCGAGGGCACCTTTTGCTCCCATTGTGGGGAGTATCAATACGGAGCGCCCACCGAGGCGCAAGGCACGCTAGACGAGAGCGGGCTTACTTTGGCATATCGAATGACCAACGCAAGTTATTTGAAGCAATACCGCATTAGGTTTGGGCTTATAGTGGCAGTATGTTTGGCGTGCACAATAAGCGGCATCGTATTAGGCGTGATGCAATTTGTCTTATACACCCATTTGGTGTGGGATTTTATGCTCATCATTATATCTTTACTTCTTGCCGCAAGTTTTTTGGCGACAGTTATATTTAATTTGTTGCCTATATTATTGCGTTTTTCGAAAAAACGCATTGTCGAGGACACCACTTTTTGGCGACAAGGTAATAGGGTTTTTTTGGAGTTCCGTGGATACGTATACTGTTTTGATATAGACGGCACCTATCGACTAACCGAAGAAGAAAACGCAGTTATCATATGCAAAGGGAATCAAGAGTGCGTTCTCGATACGCGAAGTATTCTTGTCGCCCTCAAACAGGAATTAAGCAAGTATAATTCGAAGTAGAAATTCCATCTTCGTTTCGGGTCCCCTTTACTGTTATAGGGGTTATCACTCCTCGCTTTCTCTTTGCACCATAGAGAAAGGAACCAACGGCGCAATTGAGGAGGAGATGAAAATCATCATCCACAACGAAATAGAGGCCACGATTTGAGGCGTATGTGCTCAAATACGCCCCAACGTACCCCATCTATTTGATACAATTCGCAAGAAGGTAGCATGAAAATCGGGCATCTCTTCTGCTTTTTGTTCGCATAGCGGTCGACCGACTATCGGCCGACCGTTTCATTTTGCGCGAATTTACTGCTAATTATCCATTAAAGATATTGCATTACATTTTGGAAATGTGGTATGCTGTATACAACCATTTGGGAGGATATCTTATGAAGAAATGGCGTACCCTTTTGATAGCAATCCTTTTGTTGATGCTGCTGATGGCAATGTGTCTTGCGGCGTGCAACAAAGAGGCGATATACACCGTGACCTACTATGTAGACGGCGCCGTTTACCAAACCCTACAATACACCAATAGCGAGGGCGTCACCCTGCCCGACGCCCCCCACAAAGAGGGCTATACGTTTGGAGGATGGTATCTGGACGCAGACGCATGGCAGGCCGTCTTTAACGGGCGGTCGCGGCTGACCGCCGATATATCGGTATACGCCAAGTGGGACGTGGTGACGCCCGCCACCTACACCGTCGTATTCCGCGCATTAGGCACCGAAACCACGCGCACGACCGACGAGGCCGGCCGCGTAGTGCCGCCCACGACGCCTACCCGCGAGGGCTATACCTTTGTGGGATGGGGGTACGATTTTGCGCAAGCGGTAACGGCCAATATGACGCTGGAAGCGCAGTGGCAAGCCAACGTATACGTCGTCAGCTTCGACGCCGAGGGCCAACAACCCGTAGCTGCCACCTACGGCGAGATGTTGCCCGCGCTGGCCACGCTGCCCACCCGCGAGGGATACACCTTCGTGGGCTACGGTACCAATACTGAGGATTATTACGACGGCGAAGGCAACGCACTGCGAGCGTGGCAACGCACAGAGGACGGCCTACTACGGGCGCAATGGGTGCCCAACACCTACCGCGTGACACTACGCGGCGAGGGCGTATCGGAGTTTTCGCGCCCTGTAACCTACGATCATTTCGTGACGCTATACGTGCCCCAACGAGCCGGCTATGACTTTGAGGGCTGGTATATGGGCGACGTGCCGTACGGCGACGCCGAGGGCAACGGCGTACGGCGCTGGGATAAGACGACGGACGGCGAGCTGGAAGCCCGCTGGCAGGCTCGCGCCTACACGCTTGCCATAGACGACGGCAGCGGAGACTACTACACGGTGGGCGTGACCTACGGCGAGGCGATGCCTGCTCTGCAACCCGTGGAGGCCCGCGCGGGATACGCGTTTGGCGGGTACGCTATAGACAACGTGTACTACTACGACGATACGTTGCAAGGCTTGCGCACTTGGGATATAGACAGCGGCGCACGCCTGGTGGCGCAATGGACCCCCCTGCGGTACAACGTGAGCCTGATTGCAGGCGAGGACGAGACCCTCATCGCCACCGTCGAAGCGGTATTCGGAGAGGTGATCTCCGCCATAGATAAGGCCTTGCTGCCTGCCAAGCCACATTACAACTTTATCGGCTTTTTCGATACGAAAGAGGGCGGTGACCAATACGTCAACAGCGAGGGTGTTGGCGTGCGCCCGTGGAACGTGGCATACGATACCAAACTGTATGCGCAATGGTCAAACGGTAACTATACCGTCACATTTGACGCGAACGACATACGTGCGACGGGCGCCATGCAACCGCTACTATGCTATTGGTACATCGACGCGCCCCTCTCAGCCAACCGATACGAACTGATTGGCCACGACTTTGTGGGTTGGAACACCCGTGCAAACGGCTCAGGCACAGCCTATTCCGACGAAGAGACGGTGTGCAACCTGGCAGAAATAGACGAGACGCTGGTGCTCTATGCGCAATGGCAAGCCGTATCGTATACCGCACGCACTCAAGACGGATACATCCATCCCGTGCAAGTGTCCTTCGTATGCGAGGGGGCGCCTGCGCCCGCTACGCAGCGTATAGACGATACGATGGGGCTCGTATATCCCGATGAACCCCATTTGGACGGTTATCTTTTCGGCGGATGGTACGTCGATCCCTCTTTTGAATGCGCACCCTTTGATTTTGGCGCACAAGTAGAAGCGGACACCGTGCTGTATGCACGATGGATTGCACAAACCGAAGCGCAGTCAAGCCTGCGCGCAGGCGAGAACATCACCCTGAGTGCCGACACGAGCGGAACGATATGGGTAGCCATGATATCCTCCGCCACGCAAAACGTTCGCGTATATACCGAGAGCAACCTGGATACCTACGGCCTCTTGTATGACGAGAATATGCAACTGCTGGATGAAAACGACGACGGTTCCAGTGTGTTGGTAGGCAATTTCCTGATTTCGTTCTATGCCGAAGCATACACCTTATACTACGTGGCAGTACGCGCCAACTTCGCCCAAGGCGACGTAATCTTGCACACTACGGGCAACAAAGCACCCGCCGACGGCGGCAAATCCGCCCGCCTCACTGTAGAAACGACTCACATTGCCTATGACGCCGATTTTGTGCTGTCTCCCTCAACAGCCAAAGGCTATGCCTTTGAAGGTTGGTATTGGGGCGACGTGCAATATACCGACGCAGACGGCAACAGCATAAGACCTTGGGAAATTGCCGAGGACGCCGTGCTACGCGCACGTTGGACTGCCCTTCAATACGACGTGTCTTTTGACACGCAAAGCGACGCAACTCCCGCAACGACCGTGGTGGCCACTTTTGGCCAACCGATGCCCGCTATCGAAAGTGTGCCCGAACGCGATGGTTATACGTTCGAGGGATACTTCAGCCAAGCAGATGGCGGCGTGCAATACTACAACGGCCAGGGCGTCGGCATACGCAACTGGGACGTGGACGAGAATACAGTGCTGTATGCGCATTGGCGCGGATTGCCATACACCGTGCGTTACGCGTCGGATAGCAAAGCCACGCAAGTTTACGATCAAATCATTTACCTCTACGAGAGCACCGCGCTGCGCGCCAACACTTTCGTACGCACCGGATACACCTTCGTAGGGTGGAACACGATAGCCGACGGTAGCGGCGTGGACTACGCTGTCGCCCAAGTGGTAACGGATATTGCCGCAGCGGGGGAGACGATAATCATGTATGCGCAATGGACGCCTATTCGTACATCGATACGATTTGACAGTGTACTTCCCCACCCCGTAACCGTCACGTTTGACCTCAACGGCGCCGAAGGAGATGCGCCAGAGGCACAGATAGTAGACCAATTCGCGGCACTGTCCATCCCTGCCTCCCCCACTCGAGAAGGCTATATCTTCGGCGGATGGTATAGCGACTCGCAGGGCGAAGGCAACGCGGCGGATTTATACACCGACTTCGACCACGACGTAACGCTATACGCCAAATGGTATGATATAAGCGGTACTTTCGGTTACATCCCCCTGGGCGATAGCGGAGAAGTAGCACTATCCGGCGAGAACGTGCGCCTCTACCCGCTCGTGAGTTTGCTGGCACAGGAAATCTACGTTTACTCGGTGGGAACCGTGGATACGTACGGCTATTTGTATGACGAAAAAATGGTCGTCCTCTCTTCCAACGACGACGGCAATGAGATAGACGCCAACTTCAGTATCCGCTATCCCGTTAAAGCAGGCAAGTTATATTACGTAGGCATACGCGCCTTTGGTACCGTGACGGGTACGACGACCTTACATATCGAGGGTAAAACGCTCGGTGGATTGGGCGGCAAATCCAACTGCCACTTGCTGGATGAGATAGAATGTGACTATGACGCTGCGGTAATCCACGTCGCAGACGACTTGGCTGGATACGATTTCAACGGTTGGTACGACGCCCCCGTAGGCGGCGTGCAATATGTCGATACAAACGGGGCCAACACTCACGCGTGGGATAAAACCTCAAGCACTACGCTTTACGCACAATGGACGCCCAAACAATACGCAGTAGCGCTGGATAGTATGGGCGGCAACGCGGCAGTTACCGAAGTGACCGCATCTTACGGCCAATTGCTGCCAAAATTGAACGCCATACCGACAAAAGACGGCAAGGCCTTCATCGGCTATTTCAGCCAAATCATCGGAGGCGTTTGCTATTACGACGCCAATCTTCAACCCATTCACGTTTGGGGAACGCTAAGCGAAGGCACGCTTTATGCGCAGTGGGAAAACCTTCCGTATTACGTGGCATACAACGCCAATGGCGGTAGCGGTAGCATGAATAGGCAGCGCCTGGTACTCGAAGAGCAAGGGGTGTTGACTGCCAACGCATTTTGGCGCGAAGGCTACGAGTTTGTCGGTTGGAATACGCGTGCAGACGGTATGGGTAGCAACTACGCGGATGAAGAGGCCGTCATCAACCTCACCGAAGGGAACGCGACGATAAGGCTTTACGCGCAATGGACGTCTATCGTGTACACCGCTACGCTATACGATGGACTAACACACCCCGTAACGGTTAGTTTCGATCTTAACGGCGAAGAAGGAATCGCACCCGATGCACAGATTATCAACGCAGAATCGACGCTTGCCTATCCGACTCCTCCGAGGAATGAGGGCAAAGTATTTTTGGGCTGGTACGATAGCACAGCTTGCACGGGGAAATCCTATGATTTCACTGCCGATTTGGCCGAGGATATTACACTCTACGCCAAATGGGGAACTCCCGTCAACTGCGATGAAGTAGCGTACGTCAACGAGAGTTTTGCCGTGGCGATTGACGGTATGACGATGCGCTATTATCCCTTCTCGGTGATGGTAGACCAACAAATAAGCATCTATTCGGTCGGCGCTCTTGACGTATTGGGCTATTTGTTTAACAGCAAAATGGACGAAATCGCCTACGACGACAATAGCGGCGACGGTAACAATTTTGCCTTGCAATATAATGTTAAGGCAGGCCAAATATACTACTTGGCAGTATTGGCTAGCAACATGTTAATCAACGGAACGACACAAGTTATCGTAGAAGCAGAAGTGGTCGCACCCCAAGCAGGCGGCAAATCTATCAACCATATTGCCGGAACGGCCGACGTAGCGTACAATCAGAACTTTGTTTTGCCCGTGCCCATACGCGCGGGCTATACGTTTGTAGGGTGGTATTTGAATGATACGGCCTATACGTACAGCACGGGTTACTGCACGCAGAAGTGGAATGTGATTGGCGGAGCAACGCTCATTGCCGTGTGGAACGCAAACGAATGATACAAAGATAATAGCGGCGTGTTTACGCACTATATGAAGCCAAACACACCGGCAAGGACAAGCTGGTCGTAAAAGATTTTGTCGCCGACTAACAATCCGTATAAAAGCACAAAACCAAGGGTGAGCCCTATAGCGCTCACCTCTTTTTTTGCTCCTTCTTGACCCCTTGCGAGCCTATCTCCCACACCTTCGCGTATGGACAAACGCGCGGGAGTATGATATAATGGCACTGTGGCGGATGTGCCACGGACGGAGGTATTTATGGCGTTCAAGGATTTGCGCATTGTAGACAACTTTTACCAGACATCGGCATTCTTTCCCATGCCCACCATCTTGGCGGCCACCGTGTCCCCCAATGGGCAGACCAATTTGGGCGCGTACTCGTTGTGCTTCCCCTACTACGTAGCGGGCAAGGACTATTACGCCATGATATTCGAGGTGCGCAACAGTTCCAACACCGCGCAGAACATCCTGAGGACGGGCAAGGTCACCCTCAACTTCATCCCCGACAAGCGCAAATACTTCCGCGAGGCGGTGCGCTTGGGGTTCCCGGGGGATACGACCGAGCAAAAGATGAAGGATTGCCTATTCACCCTACTGGACAGCCCGCAGGGGGCGGACAGGCCGCAAATAGTGGGGGAGGCCTTCCAAGTGTTCGAGTGCACCTGGGACAGTAGCCTCGAGGACGCCTACCTCGATAAGCCGGGGCAGTTGGAGGGGTATGCCGCGCCCTATCGGCAGTACAACGGCATCACCAGCAAGTTCGGCGCGCATTTTATCCTCCGCATCGACAAAATATGGATGCAGGACAAATACTACGACGCCATCATCAACGGGGTCAAAAAGCGCAACTTCCCCAGAGTGCCCGTGGACTACGGCTACCGCGACAGCACCAACTTTTGGTGCTCGGCTTTCCGCGCGCCCTTCCCCGAGAAAATCCCCGAGCACGAGGGGGACGTCAAGTCGGTCATCTACTGCGCCAAGCGTATAGACCCCGACGTGACCTTTACCGAGGGAGCCTGTGCCAAACTGGTGAAGATACCGAGGGTGTTCCTCAAAGCGGCCTTGACGCAGATGGTGGAGATAGCCAAGGGAGAAGGGATATCGGTGATAGACGAGGCAGCCCTATCCATCATCAACGACAAACGCCGACAAGAGAAGAAGAAATAGGGTATTTCGAGCCCCAAACTGCAAAATACATAAAATTCCGCGCAAAACCCGAGAAAATCGGAAATGCGGGTTGCCTACTGCCGAATCGCCTCCTACTAATATAAGGCGAAGACTTGGCACGCGCACGATGACCCTATGTGCGCGAATCTGATAAAGGGGGTAGCATATGAAAACCAAACCCAAAACCATCATAGGCAAATACAACACCGCCTTGATTTACACCGAAGAGGTGGAAGAGGGCGCCGTCAATCAAATCAAACGCATCTGCGACTTCGAGCCTTTCAAGGACAGCAAGATTCGCATTATGTCGGACGTGCACATGGGCGTCGGCTGTACGATTGGCACGACCATGACCATCACGGACAAAGCGGTGCCCAACATGGTGGGCGTAGACATCGGCTGCGGTATGCGCACGGTACAGCTCGCCGCCAAGAGCATCGACTACCGCAAGTTGGACGAATACATCCACCAAAACATCCGCTCGGGGGTGGCCATCCGCTCGACCAAGCACCACTACAACAAGGATATCGACCTCGGCGAGTTGCGCTGCAAAAAGCACGTGGATATCGACCGCGCCGAGAAGAGCATCGGCACCTTGGGCGGGGGCAACCACTTCATCGAGGTAGACCGTGACGAGGCGGGCAACCTCTACCTCGTGGTGCACTCGGGCAGCCGCCACTTGGGCGTAGAGGTCGCCGAATACTACCAAAAGGCGGCTTGGGCAAGGCTCAAGGACAAGGACAAGGAGGCGCAAAGACAACTAATCGAATTGATGAAAGCGGAGGGGAACGACCAAAACATCCAAGAGGAACTCTCCAAATGGTCACGAAAACCCGTGAACGTACCCCCCGAACTCGCGTACGTGGAGGGGGATTTGTTCGAGGACTACCTCCACGATATGCGCATCACCCAACGCTTCGCCTCCCTCAACCGCAAGGCCATGGCGGACGACATCGTGAACGGGTTGGGGCTCGGCAAAATGGACGAATTCGAGACCGTGCACAACTACATCGACCTCGAGCACCGCGTCCTTAGGAAGGGCGCCGTGTCCGCCCAAAAGGGCGAAAGATTGCTCATCCCCCTCAATATGCGCGACGGGTCGCTCCTCTGCATCGGCAAAGGCAACGAGGACTGGAACTGCTCGGCACCGCACGGCGCGGGCCGCAAACTGAGCCGCAGTGCCGCCAAGCACAACCTCAGCCTCGCCGAATACCACCGCGAGATGGAGGGCATCTACACCACCTCGGTCAATATGGGCACCTTGGACGAGAGCCCCATGGCCTACAAGTCCATGTACGACATCATCCGCAACATCCGCCCCACCGTGACCGTAGTGGAGCGCATCCTGCCCACCTACAACTTCAAAGCTCCCGAGAAATAAGACGGGGTCTGCGGGCATATTTTGTGGTAAGTGGGGGCGAAAGCCCCCGCATATAGCATTTTGCAAACGCGTGTTTGCGCGCTCTTGACGGGCGCGGGCGTTTTGGATATAATGGCAAGTACCTACAAAGGAGAATACTATGCCTGTCTGTACCTTTGCCTCCACCTTCGACGGAGGATACTCCGTGGTGGATAACGCCTTTATCGTTCACTTCCTCCCCTATGCCGACGAGACCGCCGTCAAGGTCTATTTGTACGGCCTGATGCTCGCGCACGACCCCCTCGGCGAGAAGAACACGCTTAAGCACATCGCGGACGGGTTGGATATCGGCGAGAAGGACGTGCGGGCCGCCTTCGGCTATTGGCAGGATATGGGACTGGTGCGCATCGCGTCCACCGAGCCCCTCTTGGTCCACTACCTATCGCCCTCCAAGGCAATGGAGCCCACGCGCACCTTGCCCAAGGACAAGTACGGCGACTTCTTGGTGCAGTTGCAGGAGTTGTTCCCCTCGAGGCTCATGAGCACCAACGAGCTGTACGTGTACCTGCAATTTTTGGAGGAGACGCACGTCGACCCGCAGGCCCTCTTGATGATAGCCAAGTTCTGCCTGGACAAAAAGGGAGAGGGCATCAAGTCCCCCTATATCCTGACGGTCGCGCGTAATTGGTACACCCAAGGGTGTACCACCACAGAGGACGCCGAGGCGCGCATCCTCGAGGCGGACGCCGTATCGGACGAACTGCGCGAAGTGTTCCGCGCACTCAAGAAAAAAGCCACGCCCGACATCGACGACAGACAACTGTACGTCAAATGGACGCGTAGTTGGGGCTTCGCCCCCACCGCTGTCATACGGGCCGCCAAAACCGTCAAACGGGGCGGTATGGAGCGACTGGACGCGGTGTTGGACGGCTATTTCCGCGCGGGCGTGTTCACGGTGGAGGACATAGACGCCTACGTCAAGGCCAAAGAGGCCACCTATGCCCTGTGCATCAAGGTCAACAAGATACTGGGGCTCTACTACGAGAGTTTGGACTACCTAGTGGAGACCTACGTGGGGCCTTGGCTCACCATGGGATATAGCGAGGAGAGCGTGGTGATGCTCGCTAAATACTGCGCCATGCGCGGCATACGCACTCTGGAGGGGATGGACGACGTTATCCGCAAGTGCTACGCGGAGGGCGTGGTCGACGACCAGAGCGTCAAGGTCTTCCTCGACCAGTACGCCACGGTGGAGAAGAAACTCGCCGCCGTCATCGAGGCGACGGGCTCCACGAGGCGCCCGACCGAGACCGACCGAGAGCTATACCGTACCTGGACGGGCACCTGGGGCTTCGATGACCAAATCATCCTGTACGCCGCCGCCCAGTCCCTCGGCAAGCCCTACCCCATGGCCAATATGGGCAATATGCTCAGCCGTTGGCACCAAAACGGACTGACTACGCTCGGCCAAATCAGAGAGGTGGCGGCCACCAATACCCCCACCACGTCCCCCGCCAAATCCGCACAAAAGGCGGCCTACATCGCGCCTGCCGCGGGCGATGAGTTTCGCCGCGCAGAGATACGCGCCGAGCTTATGGCCGACCCCGCCTACCGCAAGCTGGACCAAAAGGTGCGCACCCTCAATATGCAGGTGGCGCATTGCCAACTGGACGAGGTAGAGGTGCCCCTCACCCTCGAGGAAGACCTCAAGAAAGCGCAAGCGGAGCGCGAGGCCCGCATCCGCGAGTTGGGCTTCGACCCCAAGGACGTATAAGACCTTGCGGCGTATTTCGAGAACACGCCGCAGCGATATAAATTCCTTTGGAATGTGCGAGATACCGCTTTTGCGGCGCGACATACCCTTCGGGCGCAATATGTCCCTATCGGGACGAGCGCAAGGGATTTATAGCATATCGCGTGCGAGCGCAACGAGTACATATCGCGTTTTGCTTTGTAAAACATATCGCATTGCGTAGCAATATATCGCAATTAAAGCACCCTATTAGGGTGCTTTTTCGCATTTTTTCAACTTTTTTCGCGGATTTTGACGTGGCGTTATTGACAACGCTCTCGCGCGCGTGATATGCTGAAGATAAGCCAAAAAGGAGATGCGAATATGGATTTGAAAGAGATGAGCAAGCAAGTGCGCATGGATACCATGCGTTGCATCGGCAGCATCGGCACCGGCCATATCGGTGGCTGTCTGTCCATAGTGGAAGTGTTGACGCTGTTGTACTTCAAGTACATGAACGTCGACCCCAAAGACCCCCGCAAAGAGGGCCGCGACCGCTTGGTGGTCAGCAAAGGGCACGCCGGCCCCGCCGTGTACGCCGCGTTGGCCAACAAGGGCTACTTCGACAAGTCCGTGCTGTATACGCTGAACCAAGGGGGCACCAGTCTTCCCTCGCACTGCGATATGAACAAGACCGTGGGCGTGGATATGACCGCGGGCAGTTTGGGGCAGGGCTTCAGTTGCGCCGTGGGCATCGCCTTGGCCTCGCGCCTCTCCAAAGACGGCGCCACCATCTACGCCATATTGGGCGACGGCGAGAGCCAGGAGGGACAGATTTGGGAGGCCGCCATGTGGGCCCACCAACAGAAACTCGACAATTTGATTGCATTCACCGATTACAACAAAATGCAGATAGACGGCACCACCGCCGAGATATGCGACCTAGAGCCGTTGGACGCCAAGTGGCGCGCCTTCGGCTGGCACGTCATCGTGGTGGCGGACGGCAACGACCTCGACCAAATCGATAGCGCCATCGCCGAGGCCAAAGAGGTGAAGGGCGCACCGACCATGATTATCCTGAATACCATCAAGGGCAAAGGCGTGTCTATCGCCGAGGCCAAGGGTGTGGGTAGCCACAGCTTCACGGTCACGAAGGAAGAGGTGGAGCAAGCGTGCGAAGAAATACGGAGGGCGTAACTATGCAAATGCGTGAAGTTTTGGCAAGTTGTTTGGATGTATTTATGCAAGCCGACAAAAAGGTGGTGGTGTTGGACGCCGACCTCGCGAAAGCGGACGGCACCGCGAACCTCAAGAAGAAGTACCCCGAGCAAGCCTTCGACGTGGGTATCGCCGAGCAAAATATGGCGTCGGTGGCCGCGGGTATGGCGAGCTATGGCTACAAACCCTACATCACCTCTTTCTCCCCCTTCGCGACCAGAAGGCTACTGGACCAGTTGACCATCAGCATCGCCTATAGCAAGCAGAACGTCAAAGTGGTGGGCACCGACCCCGGCATCACCGCCGAGGTAAACGGCGGCACGCATATGGGGTTAGAGGATATCGGCTGTTTGCGCTCGGTAGCGGGTGTGGCTATTTTCGAGCCCAGCGACCCCGAGCAACTCAAGGCCGCTATGCCCCAAATCAACGACTATAACGGATGTCTCTACATCCGCCTCTTCCGCAAGGATTTACCCATCATCCACGCCGCCGACTACAAGTTCGACCTGTTCAAAGCCGACGTGTTGAAAGAAGGCAAGGACGTGACCCTGTTCGTGTCGGGCTTCTTGACCGCGGACGCGCTGAAAGCGGCGGAACTGCTGGGCGAGAAAGGTATCTCGGCCGAGGTGGTCGAGGTGCACACCATCAAGCCCGTGGACGCCTCTACCGTGTGCGCCTCCGTCGCCAAGACGGGATGTGCCGTGACCATCGAGAACCACAACGTGGTGGGCGGCTTCGGCTCGGCTATATTGGAGACCATCGCCGAGCGTCCCGTGCCTACCGTCAGAGTGGGCATCCAAGACCGCTTCGGCGAGGTGGGCAAACTGCCCTATCTGCGCAAGGTGATGGGGATGACCCTCGAGGACATCGTCGCCGCCGCAGAGAAGGCCGTATCCCTCAAGAAGTAATCGTTTTTAGCCATTCAAAAACCCCTCGTGCAACCGGCGCGAGGGGTTTTGTTTGTCGTTTTTTATCGAGCGGAATCCTTGCCGACCGCCGACTTGCCGACGCGCTTGCGGCGGTAGATGGCGAAGATTGGGCGGGTACGTAGGTAGGTAAACTGCGCCAAGAGCCCCGTCAAGGCCCCCGTGCCGATGGCGATGGCAGCCAACACGGGCAGATAGTAGAAGACCTCTACGGTTTGCGTCAAACCTGCCGCGACCGCGACCTGCGCCGACACGTGTAGAACCGCGCCGAAGACGCCCGCCACCCAAATCTGGCGCTCGGAGAGGATGAAATACAACAGTAGGGTGACCAAGTAGCAAACCGCGCCGCCCGATAGGCTGTAGAGGAACGCCGTCAGGGAGCCCGAGAACAGGCTGCCGAGCCCTATGCGCACGGCCAAAATGACCAACGCGTCCAAGGGCCCCAAGGCGAACATGGCGAAGAGGCTGACGATATTGCTAAGCCCCAACTTGACCCCCGGCAGGGGTATGGGCAAGGGCACGTACGTCTCCAACACGAATAGAGACAATGCGAGCGCCGCAAAGACCGCGTCGAAGGCAATGCGCCGCACGTAGCGAAGACGCTTCTCCCTGTGGGGAGAAGTTCCCTCTGCGGAAAGCGCTCCGCCCTGCTCCTCGGCGGGAGACTCGACCGTATTCGTGCTGTCCTCTACTCGCTCTTCCATATCACTGTACCACGCGGTTGTCGTCCTCGCCCTCGACGCGCACGACCAAATGGTGCGGTAAGCACACCAACGGTTGCCCCGTATGGGTGAGCCACCCTGCCTTGACGCAATCTCGGCCTTGGCAATCGGCCTCTACCACTCGAATGCGCCCCTTCTCTATGGCCAACGTGTTGGTGCCATAGGGGGTCTCTATCACCTTTTCAAAGGGCTCGGTGACCTTGTCGATATCCACCGAATAGACCTTCTCGCCGTCCACGTAGACGTTGGCGACACTGCCGCCCGAGCGGGGGATAACCCACAGGCAAATGGACAGCACCACACAGATGACGGCCACCGCCGCCACCGCTACTATCCATACCCGCGTCTTGACCATACCGTACCCCCTAACACTCGATTTTGCCCGACATCACCTCGTCGTAGCGCGTCATATAGAGCGCCACGCGTTGGTAGCCTTTCTCCAAATCCACGCCCAACTCCTTTTGGCGCGCCACGTACCACCGATAGATATCCAAAGCGTCCCTCCTCGCCGTGCGGAAGGGGAAGCGTAGCACGTAGCAGTGTGAACTGTTGAAGAGATTGCGGCCTATGCGCAACTCGTTGGCGACCCCGTTTTTGTCCAACTGTTTGGCCATATAGGCGGCCTCGCCCATACAGATAAAGTCGGTGGCGCCGCCGTTGTTGTAGCAAGGCGGGTAGTCGGCGTTGATGTAGTTCTGCGGATTGGCCTCTTGATAAAACCGCCAATGGCGGAAGGCTTTGCGCGAGAGTTGTCCCGACACATAGCGCACTATCAAGGTGTTGGTCATGGGGATGCGGTACATCCGCTCGAAATTGAAGGCGCCGCTGATGAAGATAAGCCCCGCGGGCTTGGTCTCGGGGAGCGGAATGCCCAACTTGGCCACGTACTCGGGGTTTGTGGCCGCGGCACCTACGCACGCGGACAGGTGCCCGCCCGAGCTGTCGCCCGTCACCACGATATTGCGGGCATCTATGCCATACTCCCCGGCGTGCTCGACCAAATGGTTGTAGGCGTCGATGCAGTCCGCCAAGTTGTCGGGAAAATGAATCTTGGGGCACAGCCTGTGGTCGATGACGGCGACTACCGCGCCTAAGGCCGCGAAACAGCGCGCATACCCGTCGCGGCGAGGACGGTTGTGAATCATCCAACCGCCGCCCGGGATGTCCATGACCACGGGGCGACTGTCGCCCTCTTGCCAATCGGCGGGGAAATAGATGTCCATCACCAAGTCCTCAGCGTCCACCGTTTTGTAGACGACGTCCTTTTGCACTCGGATTTCGTCCGTAAACGGCGTGCGGGAGTTGGGCTCGGCGCGTTGCTCCTCGACCAAGTCGAAGACGTCCGCCATCAGAGGATAGCGGGGGAATTTGTGCGAGCGGAAAAAGGCACGACGCTCCTCTTTGAACGCCCGCTTGGCCTCGCGGCGCACTTGGCGCAAAGCGTGGCGCTTGGCGCGGTACTCCTCTCGCGGCATCTCGTGCTTGACCTCTTTAAGCGCGCGCTTACCATCGTGATAGACGTGCTTCATCTCGTGCTTGCGCCTGATGTGTTCGTTAAAAAAAGCCTTCCTTTCGGAATGTTCAATAGCCATAACACGCTGTCTCCTAACTGCGCAACCCCTTGGGGTAGCGATTTTTCAATATGCCGTCCACGGCCTTATACCCGCCCACGGGACACCCTGCCACCGTGAGGACGCCGAAACCGTCCCGAGCCTCCGCCGCAATCGACTCGCCGTGCAAATACCCCGCCAATCGTGCGTCGAACAAATCTAACGCCACTCGGTTGACGAAAGGCAAACACTTGAAGGCCATGTGATGGGGCTCTAGGCGGTAACCCTTGCGCTCGCGGACCAACTCACCCAGTTTAACGCCCGCCGACAGCACGCCATAGGGGGGAAGGGGAACGTCCGCTGAGACAAGGCAGATTTGGTTGTTGATATAGCACAATTCGCCCGAAGGAACACTCGCCAACGTCGCCTCGAGAAAGGCGTTAACCGCCTTGGCTTCCTCCCCTCGCAACAGGCGTTTTGGCGCAAATTTCGGGGGTACGTCGGGGGGCGTTAGACGCCGAAGCGCCGCGACGAAGTGGCCTTCGCCCGCGCCTAAATGGGGATAGAATCGGCGGCAATACGCCTCCTCTTCGCAGACGGTGGCCGCCAATACCCTGTCGGTGGAGGCCATCCCCTCAAAGGCACCCGTAGAGACCAAATAGCGCACGCTCTCCTCGTCCTCTTGGGGGGCGAACGTGCAAGTGCTGTAGACCAACCTGCCCCCTTCTTTGACGCAGAGGGCGGCTTGGTCGAGAATGTCCTTTTGCCTATCCGCGCACATCGTCACGTTATATTCGCTCCACTCGTCCACCGCTAGGGGGTTCTTGCGGAACATACCCTCGCCCGAGCAAGGGGCGTCCACCACCACCACGTCGAAGACGGCGCCGAAGAACTCGGCGACTTTGGCGGGCGGGAGCGACGTCACCACCACGTTGTTGAGACCCAACCGCTCCACGTTGCCCATAAGCACCTTGGCGCGACCCAAATCAATCTCGTTGGCGACCAACAGGCCCTCCTCGCCTATCATGGCGGCCAAAGCCGTGCTCTTGCCGCCGGGGGCGGCGCACATATCGAGCACCCAAGCCCCGCGGGGGATGTCCACCGCGTTGGCCACCAGCATGGCTGAAGGGTCCTGCAAGTAGTAGGCGCCCGCCTGATGCAATGGGTGCTTGCCCAACTCACCTTGATAAAGATAGCCGCCCGCTTGGTAGGGTATGGGCACGTGCGGTACGTCCAACAAGGCCCAAAGGGCCTCGTCCGCGATATACCCGCGATTGACCCTGAGGCCCATGGCGGCGGGCTGTTCGTAGCTCGCCAAAAAGGCGGCGTAATCGTCGCCCAACTGCCCTTGCATTCGCTTACAAAACTCCTCGGGTAATCGCATATCCCTATCATACCACTTTCGCATTGGGTTTGCAAGAGGGGTTGTTGCAATACAATGCAAAGAGTGTAGGGTTGTCAAACATTTGTTACACGGTGGAGGAAATATTTTTCGAGATATTGGTTGGGAGATAACCAACCCAATGGACGTGTAGGGAAGTTGTTGTACTCTCGGTTGTATTTCCTCAGTTGCTTGTTGTAGTCCTCTAAGCTATAAAAGCTATGCCTGTTGTAGAATCGCTCTTGGTCTTTGCGGTGGCTACGTTCCACCTTCCCGTTGTGTCTTGGGGTAAAGACCTTTATCAGTTTGTGCCGTATCCCGTGTTCTTGTAGTTTCAGTTGAAATAGTGTGGGTTTCGGATTATCGCTTTGGTAGTGCTTGGTGAACTCGCTTCCATTATCCGTTTGCACGCACTCTATCTTGAACTTGAAGTACCGTATTGCGTGTTCTATGAATATAGCTGCCGAATAACTGCTGTTCTCCTCAAACCCTTCTAAATACCGTTGTCTGCTGTACTCATCTATGGCTGTGAATTGGTATAAGCAAGTCTTTTCTCCCATTGCTTTGGTACATTGTATCGGTACGTATTTAACGTCCACTTGTACTCTTTGTCCGGGATATTCCATACTTTCGTATGGTTTGGGTATGTATTTTGGCTTTTTCTCCGTCTTTTCATCGAAGTACCCCAACTTTCGCATTACTCGAAATAGAGCCGGTGTTGTACGGGTATATCCTCTTTCTCTTAACTTCACCCAAAAGTCCACCAACCCTATATCGAGGTTCCTTCTCCTCATGTTGGCTATGAGTGTCAGCTCTTCCACCGTGTGTTGGTTCGGGTGGCTGTGCGGTCTTCTGGATCGTTCCCTCAAAGAGTCTATCGTTCCATTATATCTTCGCAGCCAATAGTATATCCATTGCCTTGTTGTCTTGTACTTCCTTGCCGCATAAGTAACACCTTTTCTTTGCGCACATACAATAACCGCTTGCTTAAATCTCAAATCTTGTGTTACACTTGCCATGTAGGTGAATCCTCCTTTGTGTACGTTTATTTTTGGTCAACTAAATCATACAACAAAGGTGCCAATTCACCTACTCTTTTTATCTACTTCCCTTTTAACCTCCTTTTCCTCCACTGTGTAATAAATGTATTGTAAACCTACAGGTTGTTGCAATACAATGCAAAGAGCGCGGGCACTTGCCCGCGCTCCATTTGGTTGTTTTAATTATTCCTCGTCGCCTACGACTTCGCGATAGAGGCTGTCGTAGCGCTCGAAAGCGGCGGTGACCACGTCCTCATCGGCGATGTACTCAAAATACTCGTCGTCTCCGTCGCGCCTCACGGCGAATACGTATACGATATCCTCCTCGGCCGCCTCGACCGTCTCCTCCGAGACGGGCACGGCCAAGACGTAGTGCACGCTATCCACCTCTACGCACCCGATAATCAAGAACTCGTCCTCATTGCCCTTGCCGTCCGACAGAGCGATGAAGTCGGGCGCTTCGTCATCCGAAATAAACTCTACGTCAAACTCGGCCATAGCATCACCACTTGTTATGCACGTGCTCGGCGAAGGTCAGTCTGTCTTTGATTTCGATAACCGTGCCGTCGTCCAACACCGCCTTGCCGGACAACTTGCCGAATACTTGGTGAGGAATCATGCACAATAGGCCTATGTTGAAGGGGCACTGCCTATCCAACACGGGCACGAAACTCATCTCGAAACGACCGTCGTTGGATGTGAAGGTCCAAGGCTTCATATAGACGTAGTTGCCCTTCTCGTCCTTGGGGATGTTGAAGGTAATCTCGTCCAACTTGTGCGATTTGCCGTTGAAGAACAGCATATTTTCGCTGGCCGCGGAGGTATTGCCGAAGCCATAGCCGATGTTGAAACCGAAGCGGTCGCCCGACTCCAGTATCATTTGGCCGCTGCCCCAATACCAAGTGTTGTCGTATGTCCACACACCTCTGCCCCAGTCGAGGGTCGCCAACGAGCCGTTGGCACGATTAAACGTATAACGTACCCCGTCGAATTCGCACCATCCGTCCGCATACATACAGTTGATTTTTTGGTTGTAATAGAAGTGACCTTTCTTGTCGAAGGGGGTGGCGATGACCATGCTCTCCTCGGGAATACCCGTCAAAACCAGGTCGAACACCAAGGGCTTGCCGCTCTTGACGTAGTTTTGATACACGCCGTAGAGGTGACGTCTCTCCCCGTCGTTCTCAAAGGTGATGTCGAGGTTGCCTGCCTTGGCGGACACGTCGCCTTTCTCACTGGTGGCGGGCATACCCACCTTGCCCATGGGGAAGAACCCCATCTCGCTGCCGTTGAATTGGAAGGGCTTATCGCCATACCCCAACAGGGAAACGGACAAGCTGCTGACGTAGCCCACGTCCGAGATGGTCAGGCACAGACCGTAGTCTTGGTTGCCGATATAGTAATAATCCCACTCTTTGATGCGGATTTTCTTGGCCTTGATGTCGGCGCGGTCATATTGCCAATATAACTTCTTGGCAAACCCGGGCTCGGCGATGTTGCCTTCGGCGTTCAAGAGGCGTTGGGGGGCGGTGATTTCGTGTTGTGTGCTCATTTGGTTCTCCTTTGGAGTATCACTCCGTTTTGGTGCATCGAGGCGGCGAGCCGCCCGTATTGACGGTTTACAATTTGGTTTTGAAGGCGCCTTGGGTATGCGCGGCTATCACTTTGCCGTATATCCAATTAGCACGAATGGGGCCGTACTCACTGCTGTCTCTCGAGACGCGACGGTTGTCGCCCAAGATGTAATACTCCCCTTCGCCCATCACGTGGTCGTAGTCCACGGGGAAGTTGTAGAGCCCCGCCTTTGACTCGGGCGTCCCGTTGACGTAGAGCACGCCCTCCACTATCTGCACGCGGTCACCGGGGACGGCGACGATGCGCTTGATAATCATTTTGTAAGAGTCCTCCACGGTCGCCTCGTTCTCGTCGTGCGTGTGAATCTTGCCGAAGAAGGGCATAGACGAGAAGAAGTCGTCGAAGGTCTTTTTGCGCGAGGCGGGGCAATGCTCGGTATCGTCGTTGTCGCCCGTATAGCGCGCCCAATCCACGGCGTAGTTCTCATAATCGCCGGGGATATACACCACCACCACGTCGCCTCTCGACAACGTCTTAAAGGACTTGTTGATATACACGGTATCGCCCGAATAGAGGGTATCTTCCATAGAGGGGCCCGAGATGCCGATGGGGGCAATCCAATAGAGTTGCACCAAAGCGACGGCGGTCAGTGCGAGCATGGCCACCAAGATAATCTCGACGAGGATAACGACTAATTTGCGCGGTGAAAAATTCTCTTCCATATCAAGTCCACAACATATTGTTGAACAAAATTCCCTCGGCGTGTTGGATGCGCATCTTCTTCATATTGTTCCATCCGTTCATGGGCAACAAAGCATAGTCGCGAAAATCCGCCGCGTCCAAACGAATGCGCTGCCAATCGGGAGAGCCCTTGAGATAGATGCCCGCCGTATAATCGCGGTATTGACCGTGTTCCCAAACGGTGATGATGATGGTGAAGTAACGCTCCTCGGTGGAATAGGCCGAGATGGAGAAGGAGCCCTCGGGATTGACGCGGCGGCTCTCGCCCACGCAAAAACTGACCAAATCACCCTTGGTGGTATACAAGCCGCCCACGCCGTTGGGGCTCTGCCCCATACCGTAGACGGAAGAATCCAACACGATGTCGTTGGTCTCGGCGAAGAAGGCCGCGCCCATCGACGTATCATAAAGCAGTTTGGAGGGAGTCAGACGTCGCCTCGGCATATCGTCGGGCAAGGGAATGCGCAACATGGGGGAGGCAATCTCCACCCCGTCGCGGTAGCGCACGGACGCATAGACAAAGAGCACTTTGTCCACGCCCGTCACGCGCACGTTGAAGCAGGCGTCGCCGTCTCCTTTCTTGGTCTGGCACTGCCAGGCGCGGTAGGCGGAGTCCTCCTCGTTGTAGGCAAAGTAGAGGCTCTGCTCGGCGATGCGCTTCTCGGACACGTCCGAAGCAACGGTGAAATGAATGACGCCGTCGCCCAAGGTATAGGTGACGGTGGGATTTTTGGGTAGTTCTTTGCGCTCGACGTAGCGCCCCTCTATCCAACGCCAAATGGTGTACTCGGTGCTATCGGATATCTGTGTGCACAGGCGGTTGGAGACCACCGTGGCGCACATCTCGGGCACGGGCAACAGATTGACCAACGCGTCCAACTTGTCCACGCTGTGGCCCTTGTGGTTGGCGGCCGTGACGATAAGCATGGGGCACACCGTATATTTGGCATAGGCCTGCGGGGACAAAGCAATCGCCCACTTCTGCGCGTTCTCGTCCTCCTCGATGGTGGAAGAGGCGTCGTCCTGCACGATGCCCGAGCCAAGCAAACTCACGCCGCCGTAGATGCGCGCGTCTTTGGCGCAGAGGGGCCACAAAATTTCGTTGGTCTGCTCCTCGGCGAAAGCGATGGGCATCACCTTGGGATAGAGTTGCAACACCAAGGACACGAAGCGGCACTGCATCTTGGTCCAAAGCAACACGGGACTGGCCAAAGCAGAGGGAGTGCAGTTGTGCAAATTGTCCTTGGCCAAACTATATTTGCCATAGGCAAAACTGCCCTCGTACTGCGTGGCGGCCTCCCCTTCGCCCGACAAATCCACATAGCCCACGGGGTAT